>JAAIGF010187014.1_pt1 | contig 116466 bp, 94 predicted proteins | sample 6487441 | NCBI WGS metagenome assembly JAAIGF01 (sample SAMN13974129, study PRJNA590717) | phyllosphere metagenome | biome: pepper field; feature: multiple bacterial spot infested pepper fields; material: pepper leaves; isolation source: leaves from pepper fields | host: Capsicum annuum ... | reverse complement strand
TCTGTATGAAAAGCCTTGATACTTGGTCATGCTGCGTTGAAAACAGCCTCGGAATGCTCATTTACTCCAGTAAACTCCGCTTCCTCGGCTGTTTTCGCCTTGCCTGACCTGCGTCTCAAGACTTTTCATACAGACCCTAGGCACGCGGGCGCTCGCACTCGACCGCCCGCTAGCTGCGCCTGACTACCCGACACATGTCGAAACCGCACCGGCCATTTTGCGTTAGCGGGGCCGAACAAGAACTGGGCTGCGCATAACCAGCTTTGGTTTCCAGGTCAACGAGGGAGAACGTCTGGGCGTTCCACTTCCCTACCCCAGTTTGGGCGTAAATTGAAAGCCACCCGGAGCCATGCTGGAATTTGTCAGGAATCGCCATTCGCGATCGCTCACATAGCCAGTGCGGTTGGGGGCAATAATGGGGGCACATTTGACTTTTTTCTGCCTGAAAACACCGTCCTAGAGCCCAGTCAAAATGTTCTTCGGGGACCCTGAGAGTCTTTAGGCGCTTCGCGCATGCTTGTTAGCTGATCATTTCTGCGTTTTTCTAGCTTCGAATAGCCATTTACTTCCAGCTAATTGCTAGATTTGGGGCATATTTGAGGGCATGCTTTGGATGGTTTGAAAGGATGCCCCCAGCCTAAGGTCCAACAGCCTCCTGCATCGAAAATTCACCCGTTGTCAATGAAATCAGCAATGTTCACAGCGAGGTTCCCTATCATTTGCGATCCGGGAGGAGCGAAACAAGGCCGAGGTCGAGACTCGGATTTCCCGTCCTAGAACCTTCATTACGTTATTTCCAGCGTTACGCGTTGGCGTTGATTATCAGGTTTCCATCAGTTGTTCCAGCCCTACACCTTCTTGAGGTAACCAGTACCCCTCCTCCCAGAGCTCAGTGAGCTGCCCAGAGAAATCCGGCAACCAAGATTTCACTAAATGTCGGTGTTCAGCGTTCAGTGACACAGAATCCCGACGCCGCCCCACTTCTAGCAATAGGCGGTAAAAGCCAATGCTCGGCGTCATTTGAAGTTGATTCAACCGATTGAATTTTAATGGAATATTTAGACCTTCAGGGTCGATGTCACCGAAGTAACCTGCACTTTGGGCATCTCGCTCTCTCATGACCTCCAGCAAAGCCAGACCGGACGCGCAGATTGTATTTCCACCACCATAGACGATGGCGCTGTAGCGCTTGGCCTGCTCGTTCCACTCTTCCAGACTCCAGAACGTGTGGTGGTTCTCGACGACGAGCACAGGTGCGCCAACAGCGTCTGAAGGTCGGTAAGCAAGCGGATGCTCAACACGCATTGCTCCGATGACACTTAAGGGCATGCGACCACCAAAGAGCGCTCCATTGCGCACCCGGCCGTCAAGAAACGTCTCATCCCCGAAAATATCCAGCGACCGCTCTTCGACATGTGATCGCGGTCAGCGCAGTTGCGATGAACAAGAACACGCCACTGGCAATGAAGGTAGCCTGATAACCTATCCCGTCGTAAAGCACCCCGCCTGCCGTCGCACCAGCAGTGATTGCCAACTGAATCACCGCGACCATCAATCCACCACCGGCTTCTGCATTGTGCGGCAGCGCTCGGGCCAACCAAGTGAACCAGCCCACAGGCGCACAAGTCGCAACTAGACCCCATAGGCCCAACACAATGGCGACAGGGGCGACCCAGCTACCCACCGCAATAACGGCGAATGCGATGGCAGTCATGGTCAACGGTATTCCCAGCAAAATCCTGGTCAGATGTCTGCCAACAAGAGCGCCGGCCAACATCGTGCCCAGCAGTCCTGCAGCACCTATGATCAACAGCAGAAGCGAGAGTGTGGGCACATCAACTTGGGTGACAGTTTCCAGGAAGGGCCGAAGATACGTGAAAAGTGTGAACTGCCCCATGAAGAGGAATGCTACTGCGGCCATACCGAGGGCTACCTGCTTGTCCCCCAGCAAACGCACACATCCGAAGGCCGATACCTGAGTCCGCTCGCTGGGCATACTCGGCAGCGTGAAGGCTTGCCAGATCAACGCCACTACGGCCAAAGGCACGACGCAAAAGAATGCCCCTCTCCAACCGATCATGCCGCCAAGATAGCTCCCAACGGGTGCAGCAATTGCCGTAGCCAGCGCAGTACCGCCTTGCATAACGGCAATGGCTTTGGGAACAAGTGCTTCTGGTGCAATGCGCATCATCACTGCAGTGGACATTGACCAGTAACCGCCAATGGCAATCCCCAGCACCGCACGCCCCACCATCAAGATCAGGTAGTTCGGGGCAAACGCCACCATCCCACCGGATAGCAGCATGAGCGCCGTTGTGGCCAGCAGGACAGGCTTGCGGTCGATTCCCTGAGTCAACGTGGAGAGCAACAAACTGGTAATCACAGCAAAAAAACCTGAAACGGAAATGGCCTGTCCGGCTTGGCCTTCAGTCAGTGACAAGCCGGAGGCAATGGGCGTGAGCAAGCTGACCGGCAGGAACTCGGAAGCCACCAGGGCGAAAGCGCAGAGAGACATTGCCAGGACAGCGCTCCAGACCTGACGGTGTGAGTGGTGAAAGGGTATTGCTGGGCTGCTCATGGCGGTTACCAATTTCAAAAGACACGGATGCCCTGTCCCAGCGTGAAGGAGCTGGGACAGGGTGGCAGCAGTAGTTACTTGAGGTTTTCGCGGAAGAACGCCTTCAGCGTGCTGAAGGGGATTAATTCAACGCGGTCGTAGAGATCGACATGGCCAGCGCCGGGTACGATCATCAATGCCTTGGGCTCACCGGCCAGGCGGTAGGCCGCTTCGCTGAACTCACGGGAATGAGCGTTTTCCCCCGCAATGAACAGCATCGGACGTGGCGAGATCGTCTCGATGTCATTGAACGGGTAGAAATTCATGAACCTGACATTGCTGGTCAGTGTGGGATGCGTCGTCAGAAGTGGCGATAGCCCTTTGGGAGTGAACTCACCCCGTGGTGTGCGGTAGAAATCGTAGAATTCACGTTCGATAGCGTTGGAATGCTCTGTCAGCTGATCGACCGTGCCGCTGGTGTACTGGGTTTCCCCACCGGCAAACTCGACATCACGCTGTGCAGCCGCTTCGGCAATAACCTGTTTGCGTTGCTCGACCGTGACACCCTGCTTGAGTCCATTGCGATTGGCGGCGCCCATGTCGTACATGCTGACCGTGGCAATCGCTTTCAAGCGAGGGTCAATCTTCGCTGCACTGATGGCAAAACTACCGCTGCCGCAGATGCCCAGAACGCCAATACGGCCACGATCAACGAAGCCCTGAGCGCCGAGATAATCGACCGCCGCACTGAAATCTTCGGCATAGATGTCTGGTGATACCAGGTTACGCGGACGCCCCTCGCTTTCGCCCCAGAACGAGAGGTCAATGGCGAGGGTGACGAAGCCCTGCTCTGCCAGTTTCTGGGCGTAAAGATTCGAGCTCTGCTCCTTCACTGCGCCCATCGGGTGACCGATGATGATGGCGGGATAACGGGTAGTACGGTTGAGGTTTTTGGGAACAAACAGGTTGCCTACCGTGTTCATTTGAAACTGGTTTTTGAAGGAAACCCGTTCCAGTGAAACCTGTTCGCTCTTGTAGAAATTGTTGGCCCCATGGGACATGTCGGCGGCTCCCGCAGTGAGTGAACTGGCCATCAAGGCAAACGCAACGAACAACGACTTCATGCATATCTACCTTTCTGCTCGAAATGGAAGTGGCACAAGAGGCCTTCGCTGCTGAACCGTCCAGCCCCCTCGCCTGCCACCCATCTTCCTCGCTCAACCCTGCCAATCAGTAGAGTAAACGGGTAGATTTCTTGCCTGAATATCCAGCCCCTGCTCACCGGGCATGGACAGTTGAAGTGACGTGGAAGTAGTGTTGTGCCATACGATGATCGGAACCCTCGCCATGGCCATTAGCGCACCAATGCCTTCAAGTACGACTCCACTGGCCACCTTGTGCAGGGTCATCGAAGCCCTCGCGCCCACTGCTGGCGACTTCGCGACGAGCATTGCAGACCTGAGCGTCTACCGGCGTAACGCCCCAGCCCCGCCGATCACCTGCATCGTCGAACCGAGCATCGTGCTGGTCGTGCAGGGCGCCAAGGAGATGGTCATCGGCAGCGACGTGTTCCCTTACGATACGACTCGCTTCCTGGTCACCTCGCTGAACATCCCAGCCAACTCCGCAGTGACCATGGCCAGCGATGCAGCGCCTTGTCTCGGCTTGGTGTTCAAGCTCGACCTGCGCACGCTGGCGGAGCTGGTCGCCCATGATGGCCGCCTTCCTGTGGCTGGCCAGTCCTTCCACAGCAGCGCTGGCGTGGGCACACTGAGCCCGAAATTGTTTGAGAGCTTTGCCCGCCTCGTTCAGCTGCTTGAGGAGCCGAATGCGATCCCCGTGCTCTGGCCCCTGATTCAACGAGAGATCCACTATCGGTTGCTGTTGAGTGACCAGGCCCCCCTGCTGCGCCATATCGCCTCCGTGGGAAGCAAAGGTCACCGAATTGCCAAAGCCATCGACTGGATGAAGCTGAATTACGCTACCCCTCTGCGTGTAGACGAACTCGCCTCCCAGGTGCAGATGGGGCTCTCGACCTTCCATCAGCATTTTCGTCAGCTCACAGCCATGAGCCCGCTGCAGTATCAGAAATGGCTGAGGTTGAACGAGGCGAAACGGTTGATGCTCAACGAGCATCTGGATGCCGCCACTGCCGCCTTCAAAGTCGGTTATGAAAGCCCCTCTCAATTCAGTCGCGAATACGGCCGTCAATTCGGTACGCCGCCAAAACGCGATATCGCAGAGTTACGCCTCGGTGCGCAAAGAACAGGCGCTTCGACGCCACGTGTCCTCTGAGCGCTCAGCGTTAAGGCAAGAGCCCGCTCCTTTGTATCAACTTGTCCTCATTCCGCAAGGCATCTGGAACCACTCTGAATGCACCCCTAGAGCCGCAATGGCCATTGGGTTGCCATCCTGACCGATGACGCCAGAGATCATCTGCGTTGAACCGTGCCGCCTGGCGGGTACTCAATCAAAGGCAAGTCCTTGATTCAACCGTGATGAGGTAACGCCATGAACGCTATCGATTTACTGATTTCAAGACCACAACCTGGTGAAGAAACTGCTCGAAGAGCTGTCGAGCACCACCGAGCGTGCAGTGAAGAAACGTGCCGAATTACTCCACAGGATCGAGCAGGAGTTACAGATTCACACCGCGCTCGAAGAAGAAATCCTGTACCCGGCCATCAAGGAAGCGGGTGGCAAGGAAGAAGCGAAAATGTACTACGAGGCCAAGGAAGAACACCGCACTGTCGACTCCTTGGTCTTACCCGACCTCCTGCATACCGAAACCGGCACTGTTGAGTTCGCCGGACGGGTCAAGGTCATGAAAGAGTTGTTGGAACACCACATCGAGGAAGAAGAAGGTGAGCTCTTCCCTACAGCGAAGAAGCTGCTTGGCAAGGACACCCTCGAGGAGCTTGGGAAAATCATGGAAATGCAGAAAAGATGCTCAAGGGCGAGCCGCAAGCGGCCTGATGAAGCTATCACCTGCCAGCTCTCATGATGGCAGCCACAGGCCCTTCGCTGCTGGGCCAGCTGTACGACTGGAGCGGTGGCTGGACAGCACCACTGTTGACTACAGCCGCAATCTCCGTAGCCGGCGCATTCACCGGCATGCTGGCCGAGCGCAACCTTCAGCTTGAACCTGCTGAATCGACGTCGCGAACAAGCTCGGCAATCCAGTCAGCGAATGCGCTCACAGCAGGGGATAGATAGCGCTGATGCGGATATAGCAGGTGCACAGGAACCGCTGCAGGCTGCCAGTCAGCAAGCACTTCGACCAGCCGCCCTTCTCGCAGATGCTCGCTGACCACGTTCTCGGCGAGCTGCACTAGCCCAAAACCTGCGAGGCACATCTTGATATAAAGCCCGGTCTCGTTGACGGCCGCTGTGCCGTTTACCGGAACTGAGAGCTTTTCGGTACCGCGGGCAAAGCGCATTTCGCCTGCTTGCCTTGCGCGGCCCGAGAAGTAATGCACGGCACGGTGGTGAGACAAATCTTGCGGTGTTTGGGGAGTACCGTTCTCTTCGAGATAGGCGGCAGATGCACAGGTCACCCAGCGAAAGCGGCCGAGTGGGCGCGCAACAAGCGTTGAGTCATCGAGTTCGCCTGTGCGAATGACGCAATCTACGCCCTCTTGAACAAGGTCAACCTGACGATCGTTGACGCCTATCATCAGGTAGATATCCGGATAGCGTCGGTAGAAGTCGTGCAGGTTTGGCATAACGATAAAGTGTGCAATGCCGCCCGGCATGTCAACCCGCAAACGCCCCTGCGGTCGCTTTACGGAATCCGTCAGGCTGGTCTCTGTGTGTTCGATCAGCTCCAATATTTCCCGGCATTGCGCCAGATATTGAGCGCCCTCAGGTGTCAGGCTGACACGCCGCGTGGTTCTGTTCAGCAATCGCACCTGAAGGTACTTCTCAAGATTCTTGACGCTGCTGGTGACAGTAGAGGCTGGGAGAGACAGCGACTGCGCCGCCTGGATAAAGCTTCCTACCTCCGCCACTCGTACGAAAACCTGCATCGCTTGAATACGATCCATGACCGTTAGCAGCCTCAAAGCAGTGATCGGGAAAAGTTCTATTATTCGCAAAAAATGAATAATAAAAACAGTTTAACCATCTTTTTCCCGCAGTATCGCCTTGCGTACATTTCTTCCAACGAAATTTGGAGAGGTGTACTGAAATGGCTGAATACAACCGCAGCATCGTGCAGGCCCCAGAAGCTCCGGCCGCCCGCACACTTATCCGCGGCGCCACTGTGCTGAGCATGGATGGCGAGATCGGCAATCTGGCGCGCGGCGACATCCTTATTGAAGGCAGCACCATCACGGCGATTGGTGAGAACCTTGAGGCCGGCGACGCTATGGTGATCGAGGCATCCGGCATGATTGTGATGCCGGGCATGGTCGATACGCACCGTCATTCCTGGGAAGGGCAATTGCGTCGAATCAATCCGAATGCCGAAACCCTGGAAGACTACTGCAACGCCACGCACTTCTCGTTCGCCAAGTACTATCGCCCGGCTGACATGTACATCGGCAACCTGCTGACTGCATTGGGCTGCATTGATGCCGGTATCACTACCCTGGTGGACAACTCCCATAACAGCCGCACCGGGGCGCATTCCGATGCGGCGGTCGAGGCGCTGCTCGATGCAGGCATACGCGCCGTACACGCCTCGGGAGCGCCGGTGGCGGGAGAGTGGGACAAAAACCACTGGCCCGGCAATCTGGAGCGCCTGCAGGAAAAATACATCAACAATGGTGAAAACCCGCTGCTCTCGCTGGCAGTGATGGCGCAGCTGGAGCCTGAGCTATGGGCTGAGGCCAGACGCCTGGGACTACCGATCATCACCGAGTTTTTTGGCGGGGACATGGCCGGTGAGTTGGAAGGCTTGCATCGCGAGGGCCTGCTGCGCACCGACAACATCTTCAACCATTGCACCGCGCTTCCGGACGCCGGCTGGAAGATACTTCGAGAGGCTGGTGTGCGGGTCAATGTATGCCCGCGTTCAGATGCCCACTACGGCATTGAAGATGGAATGTTTGCCATGCAGTCTGCCCAGCGCCATGGCATCAGCCCAGGGCTGAGCGTCGATAACGAAACCTCCTACAGCGGAGACATGTTCATGGAGATGCGGGTGGCGTTCTACCTGCAACGCGTCATGGGCATGCACCAGCAGCGCTGCTGCGGTGAAGGCCACAGTCCAGTGGTGACCCTGCCTGCCCATGGCCTGCTCAAAGCCGCAACTGTAGGCGGCGCCACCTGTGCCGGCTTGCAGGACAAAGTCGGCAGCCTGGTTCCCGGCAAACAGGCGGACCTGATCCTTATCAACGCCCAGGACCTCAACCTTTACCCGTCAGGCAACGCCTTCGGCACCGTAGTGCATGCGGCTGAGCGCAGCAATGTCGATACTGTCATTATTGGCGGGCGTATCGTTAAGCGCGGCGGCAAGGTACTAGGCGTAGACAGCGAAAAGCTGCGTTCAGCGATCGACGAGTCCCGTGAGCATCTGTTTGCTGCTGCAGGCTACGAGCCAGATATTTTTGCCGAGACATTCCTGCCGCTTGAACCCGCCAAGTAAGGAGGCGTGAGATGAACGCAGCCTACTACCTACTGGCCGTCTGTGCTGGGCTTGGCATCACTCTGCAGACCACGCTGAATGGCCAGCTAGCTAAAGGTGTGGGTGGAGATTCCGTAGCGGCGGCGTTGTTTTCTTTTACTGCCGGAGCGGTATGCCTGGGCATTTTTTCATTAATACGCGGCGGGACAGTGGCCTCACTGGCGGCTATCCCTGGCCAGCCTTTGTGGAGTCTCCTGGGAGGCTTGCTGGGTGCCGGCGCGTTGCTTAGCTACGTGGTGCTTGCGCCAAAGATCGGTCTGTCAGCCCTGCTTGGCCTCGCTATCGCAGGGCAGATCATTTCGTCACTGGTTATCGATCATTTCGGACTGATGGGGACATTTGAAAGGCCGGTGTCTCTCGTCAAGCTGGCCGGGGCGATGGTAATGCTCGCAGGCTTGGCTATTGCCCTGTTCGGTGACAGATGGACAGCGCTTTTATCTAACTGACTGCCTTGTTTACCACTTTTGTGCGGTGGGGCGCAGACACCGCTGCGATCCCATGACAACTTTGTGTTCAGCACGATGGATGCCCGTGAGAAGGTGCAAAATTCAAGGCGACTTCACCGGCTTCAATGCCGCGCCGCTGACCGGGCTGCTGAACCGAATGCGGCTTGGCCTGGTGCGTCGTTCTGAGGGCCTCCATGTGGTAGGCGAGCGTGAATGACCGCGCCAGGCTATTAGCTGCCTTCTGTGAATGGCAGCTATGGGTCCAGACTGTGTGAAATCACCTGCGATTACCTAACCTTCTGAACGTGGCGGAGACGATCAGGAAACGGTTCATTGGAGGTGAGGCCCGGACTCAAGTCACGCTACTGCCAGAGTACCTGGATGATTACAGTACCGAAGAAATCCCAGTTCGGATGGTCGACGTTTTCGTCGATGAACTTGATCGGGGAGCACTCGGCTTCGAAGGTGTCGATCCAGCTGACGGGTTGTCTGGCCTACCATTCAGCAGTCCTGCTGAAGATCTACCTCTATGGCTACCTCAATCGGATTGAGCCCAGCGGCTTGTGCGTGAGGCAGCGCGCAATGTCGAGCTGATGTGGCTAAGTCGCCCCCCAATTTCACGCAGCTATTACCGCCTCGCACTGCCCACACCCTACCCTCATTTCCCATTGCGCAATGCCATCCACAGCCGAGTGACAAGCCGCTCGATGCCGCGTGGCATGGGTTGCTGCAAGAATAGCGTTCCCCGTTCTCGGGTAGACATGAGCAGACCTCTCTGTGCAATCACCGCTGGATCAACATACTTCGAGAAATCCGCATTGGCGTTCGAATAACCAATCTCCGAAGAGACTCGGGCAATCACCCTGGGCTCCAGGATGTAGTTGATGAACTCTTCTGCCTCGCTTCTGTTCTTCGCGCCCTGTGCAATGGCCATGTGGTCAGCCCACATCAGCGCGCCTTCGCGGGGCGATGCCATGGCTATCTGAACGCCGGTATGAGCACCCTCTGCCGTTGCATTGGCCAACATGAGCCCTCCCGAATATCCGACAGCCACACAGATATCGCCGGACGCCAGGTCTGCCACATAACGCGAAGAGTGGAAATACTTGATGCTCGGACGCAACTGCATCATCAGTTGCTGCGCCTTCAGGTAGTCATCCGGAAGAGTGCTGGCAGGGTTTAAACCCAGAAAGTTGAGCACCAGCGCATATACCTCGGGCCCCGAGTCCGGAAACGCCACGCCGCAGGCGCTCAGGCGAGATATGTTTTCTTGTTTGAATACCGTTGCCCAAGAACCAATCTCGGAAAAGTCGCCTCCCAACACGCTCTTCACCGCCTGGACGTTGTAGGCAAACGTAGTGGTGCCCCAGAGATAGGGGACGGCATATCGGTTGCCGGGGTCAATGCGGGCCAGCTCCGCCAGAAACGACGGGTCCAGGTGCGACCAGTTCGTCAGGTTGGCCTTGTCGAGCGGTTCCAGGGCGCCCGCCTTGATCAACTTCGGCAGTTGGTTGTACGAAGGGAAAACGATATCGTAGCCCGAATTGCCCGCAAGCAACTTGGCTTCGAGCATCTCGCCGGTGTCGTACACGTCATAGCTTACCTTGATCCCGGTATCACGCTGAAAATTCTCCAGTACCGACTGCGGCAGGTAATCGACCCAGTTGTACACCCGCAGCTCTCTGCTGCTGTCAGCGGCAAAAGCGCGGCCGTCGAACGGTGCCGACAGCACCAGCGAGCACAGCAACACCCTTGCCCAGCGTACAGACGGTGCCCATTGGAGAAGATGCATCATGCTGATTGCGCCACAATGGTTTCCTGCCGCACCTGGGTCAGACATTCGTGAGACCTGCCAGGTGATTTTCCAGGTAATCGACGAATGCGAGTACCTTGCGGCTCGCGCGGCGATGGCTGGGATAAACCGCCAGAATGTCATCGCCGAACGCTTCCGGCTCGATGATGTAATCCTCCATCAGCCGCACCAGACGCCCGTCCCGCAAGTATGTTTCCACACTCCATTGCGGTGTATGCAGTATGCCCCGACCGGCCAACGCATTCTGCAGCAACAGGTCGTAGCTGTCGCTTTCCAGGCGAGCCCGCTGCGGATAGCGCAGGCGAATGCGCCCGGTCTTGGACTCGGCCCACCAGTACTTCACATCCAGCGCGGAATGTATGTACTTCAGCCAGTCGTGCTGGTCGATGGTGTGCGGTGAAAGCAGCAGCGGATTGCGCGCGACATATTGCGGGCTTGCGCAAAGGAAAATGCGGTTCTTGCCGACGACCCGCGCGATCAAACCCGGCAGATCGCTGCGCCCCTGACGGATACCCAGGTCATAACCGGCCTCGATCAGGTCGACGAAGTCATCGGACAGTTCGACGCGCAACTGGATATCCGGGTAAGCCTCCAGAAAACCGGCGCACATTTCGCCTAAGAAGGCCCGCTCGAATGCCAGGGGGGCAGTCAGCCGCAAGGTGCCGGACAGCCCCTGATGCAACTGGCTGATCTCTTCGCCGGCTTCATGCAGGCTGCGCAATACCTGCCTGGCCGTCTCCAGGTAAAGGCGGCCCGACTCGGTGAGCACGATGCGCCGGGTACTGCGCTCGAACAACAGGGTACCCAATTGCTTCTCAAGCATGCTGACGGCCTTGGTCAGGGCCGAAGGCGTCTTGCCCAGCATTTCTGCCGCACGGCTGAAACTGCCGTGGTCAGCTGTGGCAACAAACATCGACATCGCACCGAGTGTGTCCATATTTTTTCCAAACCAGCAAAACGCTTTTTAGCAAAGTGGCCATTCTGTAAACAGCATGACATAGATAGTCTTGCGATCGCCAATAACAACAGGGGTATAGCAAATGAATCGGTTCGTACCGACGCTACTGGCACTGGCCGTCACTTTTGCCTCATCGGAATCCATGGCAGCGGCAGACCTGATACTTGTAAACGGCAAGATCTTCACCGCCGACCGTTCCAATGCGCAGGCTCAGGCCATCGCCATCGACGACGGCAAGATCGTGGCCGTGGGTACCGACGGCGAGGTGCGCGGCTTCGCCGACAACGCCACTCAGGTGATCGACCTGGCGGGCAAGCGCGTCACCCCCGGCTTGATCGACTCCCATTCCCACTCGGTGTTCGGCGGCCTTGAGCTCGCGGCGGCCAACATGCAAGGCGAGTCGGTCAGCGTTGACGAGCTGGAAAAGCGCCTGCGCAATTGGCGCGCAGATGGCCGCGCCAAGCTCGGCGAATTTCTCCAGGTCGTGGGCATGAACTCCAGCGACTGGTCCAACGCCGAAGCATACGGCAAGCGCTTCAATCACGGCGAATGGGCAAACACCCCGGTCGTCTTCGTCGGTGGCGACCACCATACTGCCTGGGCCAATAACGCCATGCTCAAGCGCGCCGGGATCGACAAGGCACTCGTCGCGAGCCTGAGCAAGGCGGACAGCGCCACGATCGGCACGTTGAAGAACGGCGAGCCTAGCGGCTTCTTGGTGGATGCGGGTTGGGACCGTGTCGCCGCAGTGCTGCCACCGGTTGACTCCGCTGGCCTGCAGCGCGCCGCCAAAGCGGCGGTGCACTACAACAACAGTTTCGGCATCACCGCCTGGATGGACCCAGCTGCCAATGGCGCGCCCAGCGAGGCGATGTTTGCGATCAAGCCGACCGAGAAAACCGTGGGTGTTCTGCCGGCCTACAAGGCGCTGGCAGAGAACGGCGAGCTGACCGCCCACGTGGCCGCATTACTGGTGGTCAACCCGAAGAGTCGTCCGGCTGACCTGGAAGTGATCGACAAGGTGCGCCAGCAATTCATGGGCGTACCCAACCTGACTCTGCCCGGGATCAAGGTATTCGCCGATGGTGTGCTGGAGTTCCCCGCGCAGAGTGCGGCCTTGCTGGACCACTACAGCAACAGCCACAAGAGCGGAGAGCTGCTGCTGGACCCGGCGCATTTCGGCGAGCTGGTCACTGCCGCCGACAAGCGCGGCTGGCTGGTGCATGTGCATGCTATCGGCGACCGCGCCGTACGTGAATCGCTCAATGGCATCGAGCAGGCGCGTAAAGCTGGCAATAGTGGTATCACCCACTCGATCACCCACCTGCAGTTGGTCAACCCGACCGAATTTGGCCGCTTCAAGCCGCTCAACGTCATTGCGTCCATGCAGCTGCTGTGGGCTGCCGGCGACGAGTACACCCGGGACATGGTCAAGCCTTACGTCGACTCGGCCGCCTACCGCTACCAGTACCCGGCCCGTTCACTGCTGAAGAACGGTGCCACCATCGCTGGCGCCAGCGACTGGCCGGTTTCCAGCCCGAACCCCTGGCTGGCCATCGCCCAGGCCGCTTCCCGGGAAGGCCCCAAGGGTGTGCTGAACCCCGATGAAAGCCTGGACCGTGAGACGATGCTGTACGCCTATACGATCAATGCCGCCAAGGCCATCGGCCTGGAGCAGCAGATTGGCTCTCTGAGCAAGGGCAAGCAGGCTGACTTCGTCATCCTCGATCGCGACGTGCTCGCCGTCAGCGACAAGGACGTCAGCGAAACCCGAGTCCTGGCAACCTACTTCGGCGGCAAGCCTGTCTACACCCCGTAAATAACCCCTGAGAAACGCCCAACCGTGCCCCGGTACAGGGGCAGGGTACGGCTTCCTATTGCCCACAACTCTGCCCACAACAATTACAAGAACAAGCGACCATGAACAACAAGCATCTCGCAGCGAGCATTGCCCTGATGGCTGGGCTTTCATCCATCGCCCCACAGAGTCAGGCCCTGGCACTTAACGATGACTTCATGCTGAAGCTCGATGTCACCGCTGCCAGCGACTATCGCACCCGTGGCATTTCGCAGACCCAGAACGACCCGGCGCTCCAGGTCGGTGCCGTGCTGGCGCATTCGAGTGGCCTGTACGCCGGCGCCTGGACCTCCAACGTCGACTTCGGTTTCGGCACCGCCACTCGCCAGGAAGTGGACTACTTCGCCGGCTGGTACTGGCAGGCCACCGACGCGGTGTCCCTGGACCTGGGGTATATCAAGTACGCCTATCCCAAGACCAGCGGTTTCAACCAGTCCGAGACCTACGCCGTGCTGAGCGCCTACGGCTTCAAGGCAGCCGCCTTCTACTCCAGTGATGCACCGACCGTGTTCGGTGAGGACCAGGACACCCTGTACAGCTGGGTCGGATATGAAACCCAATTGCCATTGCAGGTCGGCCTGGAGTTACGCTACGGCCGAATGGACTTCAAGGACCCAATGTACTGGTCGGCGAGCGGTAGCTCGCGGGATGCCTACCACGAGTGGGAAGCCAAGTTCACCCGCGAATTCGTGGGCCTGACATGGGGCCTGAGCTACATCGACACCGACCTGTCGAAAGCCGAATGCGCCAGCTTCTACGGGTTTGATGATGTCTGTAGCGCCACCGTGGTGGCGAGCATACGCAAAGCGTTCTAAGCGCGCCGAGAAGACGTGCTCTTTACGTGCCGGGGCCCGCTCTGCCCTGGTCCATTGCGCGGCTGGCTCGACCTGGGCCGGCCGCTTTTTTCCACCCAGCCACCTGACGTACTGAGACGGCTGCCTCAAGCCTTGAACTGGCGAGCCAGGGTGGCCAACTGCAGCGACTGGTCAGCCGTTTCCGCATTTTATTGCGTGAGCCTGCGAGCGATCTGCGTGCACGCTCGACCTGCGCAATGGAAAACAGTCCGCTTCGGGCCCAGGCTTTGTGAAAACACCTGCGATTGTCCAAGCTTCTGATCGTCGAGATCGTAGCGGGGCGCTGGTGTTGCCATGTCCTATCGCAGTCCGGGCATCACATGGCGATCTGGGTCAACGCCTTCTTCGCTTCAGTTTTCACCCCTGCTCCGCCTTAACAACGACTGGGGCGCCACTCCAAACGCCTTTCGAAACGCATGACTAAAATGCGAAAAATCCGAAAAGCCAAACTCCAACGCAGCCTGCGAAACACTCCTCACCTGGCCACACTCCATTGCCGCGCGGCTAGCATTCAACCGCTCCTTCCAGATCTCGGCAACCGGTGACTTCTGATGCCGGGCAAACGCCCGAGTCACCGTCCGTGTCGACACGTGATGCGCCTGGGCAATCGACTCGATCGATAACTCTGGCTCAGTCAAGTGGCGTTGGATGTAATTCATGATTCGTCCATAAAGATCCAGTTCCTGATGGGTAGTCTTCAGGTCCTGCAACTCAAGGCTGAGCACCAGCAGGTCGATGATGGTGTTGGAGTACCTCCGGGATACTCCTTCATCCTGCAGCAACGCCACAGAACTGGCCGCTTGACCAATCATCTGCCGCAGTGGAATCACGCCGGGCCGAACCTCGTCAAGCACCAGCGCGGTGATGTCCGCGATGTGGGGCAAGCGCTTTGCGAGCAGCGGGCGCGGGATGCGGACAAGGTGGTTTTCGGTACCACCCAGGCTGAATCGGAACGGTTGGGTTGCGTCGTAAAGAAACACATTGCCGGACGTAAGCCTGGCTTTGCGGGTGTGTTGTTCAATTTCACCGTAGCCGTCGAGGGTGACACCCAGCCAAATGTCTTCGGCGGGATCGCTGCGCAGATGTTGCTCGGAGCGCACCCAGTGGTGCAGCGGCGACGACAACGTAGTGACATCCAGCGGGCCGATGCCGTTGACATGTAGCGCACCTTCGAAGTTGCTCTGCGACGAGGGTTTGCTGTCTGCCGACAAACAATGGCGACAGACCACCTCCCGCCAGTAATCAAAGCGACGGGATGGCGAAACGGCAAGGGTCGAATAGTGGTTGGTCTCAGCCATGATGGCACTCACCTTCATGCGGCAACTTGAAAAAAGGCACTGCTACAGAAAAGCGGACAGGCAATATCCGCGCCAGAGAGATCCTCCGTCACATGCTGTAGCCATCTCAGCCACCTTCTTTATTGCGACAAGTGGCTCTTTCCACAAAGCACGCTTGCCGCACCCCATTTCGGGGCAAAACGTCTTCGTTTCCGTGCGCGCTGCACCATCATGATTCGCACTCATGCAGGTGTTAGGCACTGTCTTTTCCAACCAAACGATTGTCCTTGCGAACAAAGCGATGCTGCCCGGTACTCCCTAACTTTGTTCTTACGGTATTTCCAGCAACCTGCGCTGATGAGGTCGCCCATGCAATTACAACAACAGCGAATAGCCGACGAGCTCAAGTGGCTGCATAGGCGCGACCTGGCGCCCGAAGAGTTTCTGTCGTGGTGGCTTGAGTGGACTGCGTGTGCACTACACGCCCGCCTGGCAAACGCACTGGAGAATGCTGAGCGTGTTCTGAACAAAAAATAACAAGGAGCCTGTGATGGAATCTGCAATCGATAAACATCTGATGTGCCCGCGTACGTTATCACGCCGTGTGCCTGACGATTACCAACCGCCTTTCCCCATGTGGGTTGGCCGCGCTGATGAGCAACTAACGCAAGTGGTGATGGCTTATCTGGGTGTGCAGTACCACGGTGATGACCAGCGAGAGCCAGCCTTGCGAGCGATGCGCGAAATTGTCAGCAGCTTCAGCTTGAGCGACGGCCCGCTGACTCACGACCTGACACACCACACCGACAGCAGTGGCTACGACAACCTGATGATCGTCGGCTACTGGAAAGACGCTGGCACTTATTGCCGCTGGTCACGCTCCGCCGAGGTGGAGGGCTGGTGGAGTTCGCCGCAGCGCTTGAATGATGGCCTTGGTTACTACCGCGAGATCACCGCGCCGCGGGCAGAGCAGTTCGAGACGCTGTATGCGTTTCAGAGCGACTTGCCCGGGGTTGGCGCGATCATGGACAACACCAGCGGCGAGATTGAAGAGCACGGTTACTGGGGCTCGATGCGCGACCGTTTCCCAGCATCGCAAACGGACTGGATGGTCCCGAACGGTGAGCTGCGGATCGTGTCGGGCGACCCGGCCAAGGGAGGCCGAGTGGTGGTAGTCGGTCATGACAATATCGCGTTGATTCGCTCGGGCCAGGACTGGGCGGCGGCAGAGGCAGCCGAACGCTCGCTGTACCTTGATGAGATCTTGCCCACCTTGCGGGATGGTATGGATTTTCTGCGCGATAACGGCCAGCCGCTGGGCTGTTACAGCAATCGCTTTGTGCGCAACATCGACGCAGACGGCAACTTGCTCGACATGAGTTACAACATCGGTCACTGGCGTTCACTGGAGAAACTGGAACGCTGGGCAGAATCGCACCCCACTCATCTGCGTATCTTCGTGACGTTCTTTCGGGTGGCGGCTGGGCTCGAGAAGTTGCGGCTCTATCACGAAGTCTCTGTGTCGGATGCAAGCAGCCAGGTGTTCGAGTACATCAACTGCCACCCCCACACCGGCATGTTGCGAGACGCACTAGTCAGTTCCAACTAACCCCTGACTCCACGTTTAGCCCCGTCCCTGCCGTCCCTGTGGCAGAGGGGCTCTTTTTGCCCATAATAAAGGACTTTGTCCATGAAACAGCTCCGTTACCTGATGCTCGCGGCAGGCGTGCCGAGCCTGTGTGCGCATGCACTCGAAGTTTCTCCGGGGGATTATGAAGCGTTGCCGGTGGGTGCAACGATCGGCGTACTCTATTACCAGCACTCCACTACCGACAGCGCCTATGCCAAAGGTCACAAGGTCAGCTCGGATTTCAACCTGACCTCCAACGTCGGCATCTTGCGGCTGCTGCACGTTTACCAATTGACTGATCGACTGACCATCGAGCCGCAATTTCTGCTGCCGTTTGGCAGCGTTTCGAGCGGCGGAGATGCCTCTGCCCTGGGTGACACCAGCGGCATCGGCGACCTCGTTCTGACGGCGCCGCTCAAGTACCGCTTGAACGATGCCAACGACATCCTTGCAGCCACCGTTTACCTCACCGCCCCCACCGGCAGCTATGACCGCGACGATGCGCTCAACCTTGGCGAGAACCGCTGGAAGGTAGATCTGCAGGCCGCCTACGTCAAACATTTAGGCGAAAAATGGGCCGTCGACCTGGTCGGCGATGCCATCTGGTACGGCGACAACAACGACTTCGGCTCCGGCTCTGTGCGGCGTGAACAGGAGGTTTCCTACGGTGCGCAACTGATGGGGCGCTACATCGTCGACCCAGGCACTTCACTGGCAGTGGGCCTGGGTCACAACTGGGGTGGGGAAAACCAGGTTGCCGGAACGGCACAGGACGATCGCACCCAAACCACCAACTTCCGCGTCACCGCGACGAAATTCTTCACCGCCCAGGATCAGTTGCAGATGCAACTGGGGCGCGATCTCACAGTAGAGAACGGCCCCAAAGAAAACTTCCGGCTGAACCTCAGGTACGTACGGGTCTTTTAACCCGTAGCCCATTGGCACCCGCAAGACCCCAGCAGACAAGGAGCACCCTCATATGACTGATCAAAAGACAACCACTGAACAACAACCCTCGTTGTATACCCGCCTTGGCGGATACGACGCTATCTATCAGTTTGCCGGCGCGGTGTTGCGCAAGACCATGGCGCACCCCGCGATCGGTCATATCTGGGCACATATGTCCGAGTCGACCTTCCAGAAGGAACACATCAACTTCGTCGACTTCCTCTCGCAACACTGGGGAGGCAGCGCCAAGTACCGCGGCCGCGACATGGTTACCGCACACCGTGGCATGGGGCTTACCGAAGTTCATTGGCAAGCCACGCTGGATTGCCTGGAGGAGTGCTACAACGACTACAACCTGGCACCGGAGTTGCGCAAGGAGGTCAATGACTTTCTGGTCAAGTTCAAGCCCGCCGTCATCGGCAGTCCGTCGTACCGCGATGTTGTGTTGGCCAACCCCACAATGGACCCGGCCAAGGGCATGAAAAGCGTCGGCATAGTGTGGCCGACACGCATCGATTCGACTGAGCAGGCGGCTGTACCCAAGTTGGAGCAGTAAGCCCGCCCGACATCATTCATGCGCTCTCCACCTGATGCAACGCGTCCTGCTCAACAAAGCGACTGTCCTGCTCAACCAAGTGCCGCCCGCGCACTGGCGCTAGCCTGACACCAGGCCAAACCGCGGCGATTCTATCAACAGCAATTTGCCAGCCTTCGCGGCCAGGCACCGGAAATGGGATATTTCATGGCCATCATCCGCCCGACGCTCGAACAACTGCAGGCTCTGGCTACACGCCTGCACATGCAACTGACTCCGGAGCAAGCCAGCGAGTACCTGGCGCTCATGCAGGCCAGCCTCGACGCCTACGACATGGTCGACGATCTGCCTGACTACATTCCGCTGGTGCGCTACGAGCGCACTGCGGGTTATCGCCCGTCCAACCGGGAGAACCCGCTGAACGCCTGGTATTACCGCACCGAGGTGATGGGTGCCAGTTCCGGCAAGCTGCTAGGCAAAACCGTCGCACTCAAGGATAACGTCTCGTTGGCAGGCGTGCCTATGATGAACGGCGCCGCACCACTGGCCGGTTTTGTGCCGTCATTCGACGCCACAGTGGTCACTCGTTTGCTCGACGCCGGAGGCACTATCCTCGGCAAGGCTACCTGCGAGCACTACTGCCTGTCCGGCGCCAGCCACACCTCGGACCCGGCGCCAGTGCACAACCCATTACGCCCTGGCTTCAGCACCGGCGGCTCGTCCTCGGGCTGCGCCGCACTTGTTGCTGCGGGCGAAGTTGACCTGGCGGTGGGCGGAGACCAAGGCGGCTCGGTTCGTATTCCTGCGGCCTGGTGCGGCATCTACGGCATGAAGCCGACGTTCGGGTTGGTGCCATATACCGGGGTGATGGCGATCGAAGCCACCTTCGACCACGTCGGTCCGATGACCAGCAACGTGCGTGACAACGCACTCATGCTCGAAGTCATGGCCGGTGCCGACGGGCTGGACCCACGCCAGGGCGTACCCCAGATCGATACCTATAGCGACTACCTTGAGCGCGGTGTGCGCGGGCTACGTATCGGCATACTTCAGCAAGGGTTCCAACTTGCCAACCTTGATCAGCGCGTTGCCGCATCGGTGCGCAGCGCCATCGCTCGCTTCGAGGCGTTAGGCGCAGTGGTCGAGGAAGTGTCGGTTCCTGAACACACGCTGGCGGGTTTGTTGTGGAACCCAATCGGCTGTGAAGGCCTGACCATGCAGATGATGCACGGGAATGGCACGGGCTTTAACTGGAAAGGCCTGTACGACGTAGGATTGCTCGACAAGCAGGCCGGCTGGCGGGCCCAGGCCGACGCCCTGTCGCCCTCGCTCAAGTTGTGCATGCTGGTCGGCCAGTTTGGCCTTGAGCACTACCACGGTCGTTACTACGCCAAGGCACAGAACATTGCCCGCTTTGCTCGCGCAGGCTACGACAAGGCGCTGGAAAACTACGACCTGCTGGTGATGCCGACAGTGCCCATTATCGCCCAGCCGATACCGGAGCCGGATTGCTCGATCACCGCAAACGTCTCGCGTGCCTTGGAAATGCTAGGCAACACCGCCGCACAAGACATTACCGGTCACCCTGCCATGTCTATTCCTTGCGGCCTGGTCGACGGCCTACCGGTGGGGTTGATGTTAATCGGTAAGCACTACGCCGAGGGTACGATCTATCAGGCAGCTGCAGCATTCGAAAGCGCAGTGGACTGGCGCACGCTGTAGCTATGGATGCGGGTATGTGCACTTCTGCGACAAACAATCAGAACAGCAGCAACCCTCAACAACCGTGATGAACGAGAGGAGTAATCCCATGACGGCAACATCAACCCCTGGTGAGCGGGCTCGGGCACTGTTTGCAGTGCTCAAAAGCAAAGAGCTCATCCCCGAGGGCTACATCGAACAGCTCACCCAACTCATGGAGCACGGCTGGAGCCCCGAGAACGGCGCGCGCATCGTCGCCAAAGCCTGGGTCGATCCGCAGTTCCGCGATCTGCTGCTCAGGGACGGTACAGCCGCCTGCGCCCAGTTTGGTTTTACTGGCCCACAGGGCGAATACATCGTCGCCCTGGAAGACACCCCGAAAGTAAAGAACGTGATCGTCTGCAGCCTGTGCTCGTGCACCAACTGGCCGGTGCTGGGGCTGCCGCCTGAGTGGTACAAGGGCTTTGAGTTCCGCGCGCGGCTGGTCCGGGAGGGGCGTACGGTTCTACGCGAGCTGGGTACCGAGTTGCCCAGCGACATGGAAGTCAAGGTATGGGACACCAGTGCCGAGAGCCGTTACCTGGTGCTGCCGGAACGGCCAGCGGGCTCAGAAAACATGAGCGAAGAGCAGTTACGACAACTGGTCACCAAAGACGTGCTGATCGGCGTCGCCTTGCCCCGTGTTGGCTGAGCAGATCCAACCCACCTCATTCACCTTCCGGAGTGTTCAATATGGATGGTTTCCACGATCTCGGCGGTTTTCAGGGCTTTGGCAAAGTGCCCCACCGTATCAACAGCCTGAGCTACAAGCAGGTTTTCAAGCAAGACTGGGAACACCTGGCTTACAGCCTGATGTTCGTCGGCGTCGATCACTTGAAGAAATTCAGCGTCGACGAAATACGTCACGCCGTCGAACGTATCGATGTGCGTCAACATGTCGGCACCGAATATTACGAACGCTATGTGATCGCAACCGCCACGCTGCTGGTCGAAACCGGCGTTATCACCCAGGCTGAACTGGATGAAGCGCTGGGCTCACACTTCAAGCTGGCCAACCCACACCATTCGAAAGGGCGTGGGGCAATTACCGGGCGAGCGCCATTTGAAGTTGGCGACCAGGTCATCGTGCGTGATGAGTATGTGGCCGGGCATGTACGCATGCCGGCGTATGTGCGCGGCAAGCAAGGCGTGGTACTGCATCGAACGACTGAACAGTGGCCGTTTCCGGATGCGATTGGTCATGGAGACCAGAGCGCGGCGCATCAACCGACCTACCATGTCGAATTTCGTGTACGAGACCTCTGGGGCGATGCCGCGGACGACGGCCTGGTAGTGGTAGACCTGTTCGAAAGCTACCTGGACAAAGTCGAAAGCCTGGAGGCGACCCGCTCATGAGTGACAGCGCCCAGGCAGGCCGACTGCCGGTGACGGTCCTTTCGGGCTTCCTCGGCGCAGGCAAGACCACCCTGCTCAACCATATCCTGCGCAACCGCCAAGGCCTGAAAGTGGCGGTCATTGTCAATGACATGAGCGAGGTCAACATCGATGCCGCCGAGGTCCAGCGCGACGTTGCGCTGTACCGTGGCCAGGATGAACTGATCGAGATGAGCAACGGCTGTATCTGCTGCACCCTGCGCGCCGACCTGCTTGAGCAGATCAGCGCGCTGGCGCGCCAGCAGCGCTTCGATTACCTGTTGATCGAGTCCACCGGAATTTCCGAACCGATGCCAGTCGCCGAGACCTTTGCTTTTCTCGACGCCAATGGTTTCAGCCTCAGCGAACTGGCGCGGCTGGATACGCTGGTGACGGTGGTCGACGCCAGCCAGTTCATGGCCATGCTCGACTCATCTGAAACCATCGCTCCAGCCGACACCGCCACTGATACCCCAAGGCGGCCGCTAGCCGAACTGCTAATCGAGCAGGTCGAGTATGCCAACGTGATTCTGGTCAACAAACGCGACTTGGTGGATGAGGCGCAATACCAGGCCCTGCGGGCAATTGTGATCGGGCTCAATCCAGGTGCACAGATACTGCCGATGGTCGCCGGTAACGTCGCCTTGTCGAGCATCCTTGGCACCCAGCTATTCGATTTGCCAAGCCTTGCCGCAGCGCCTGGCTGGATGAAGCAGATGGATGCGCACGATAGCCCAGTTGCCGAGTCGGATACCTATGGTGTGACGTCGTGGGTTTACCGCGAGCGCGCACCATTCCATCCGCAGCGTTTGCTCGAGTTTCTCGCCCGCCCCTGGCGCAACGGACGTTTGCTGCGCAGCAAGGGCTATTTCTGGCTAGCCAGCCGCCACCGCGAAACCGCCCTGCTGGTGCACAGCGGCAAGCAATTCCAGTGGGACTACGTTGGGTATTGGTGGAACTTCATCGACCCGTCGCAATGGCCACAAGACAAGTATCGCTTGCAGGGCATCATGGCCAAGTGGGACAGCATCGTTGGCGATTGCCGCCAGGAGCTGGTGTTCATTGGACAGGACCTGGACACCCATTCACTGCAGCGCGAACTTGACCACTGCCTGCTGAGCGCAGAAGAGATCGCCGCCGGCCCGTCAGCTTGGCCAGGCCTGCCAGGGGCCAGCGCCTTTGACATTCGGGCCTTGTCGGCCCGCCATACGCAGCCATTGCAAACTACCGCCGTTATCTAGCCCGGGGGTCTTCATGCTTTTTCTTAACCGCACCAGTCGCTGGGTTTTAGCCGCACTAGCCGACCGCCTCGAGCAACCCGACCAGCTGAACACGCCCTTGTCGTCACCTAACCCACTGTTGCAGCGAATACTGGCAGGCGTGGATCAGTTGCTTCAGGAGCGGCGAGCACTCGAGGAGCAGGTCTGTGCTCTGACCTCGCAGGTAGATCAACTGGAACAGCACCTGGCAGACCGCGAAGAATGCGTGGGTCAATTGGAGTCGCGCTGGAAGCTAGTCACGCAAGGTGCAGACGAGCTGTTCTGGCAGCTATGGCCAAACGCCGCCGCGCCAGCTTCAGAATGCACGATGAAGTGGACAGGCTCTGCATCGCTGCAGGCACCCCACCTGGCTCAGTTGAGCCAGTGGAGCGAATATCTGCACCCTGCGGATCGACAACCCCATCTGCAAGCGCTGGCCCGGCACCTTGCCGACCGCAGCGGACGCACGCCGTTTGCAGTAGACGTGCGGATGAAACATGCTGCCGGCAGCGACTATCGCTGGTGCCATGTCAGCGGTGATTCGCTACGCGATGCTCATGGCGTCGCTGTCGCCACGGCCGGCACCCTGCGCGACATACATGAGCAGCACCTGTATACCCAGCAGTTGGAATTGGCCGCCGAGCGTTTCGATATCTCCCGCGAGATGCTCCACGACGGCCTGTGGGATATCGAGGTGGTTGCAGGCGACCCGGCCAACCCGAACAACACCATCTGGTGGTCCTCACAAATGCGCAGGTTGCTGGGCTGCAGCACCGTTGAAGAATTCCCGAATACTCTGGAAAGCTGGACTTCACGCTTGCACCCCGACGATAGCGCCCGCGCTATCGCGGCGTTTGTAGCCCATGTTGACGATCGCAGCGGCAACACCCCATTCGATGTAGAGTACCGACTCAGACACCAAAGCGGCGCCTACCGCTGGTTCCGCGGCCGGGGGCAGACCCGCCGAGCCCAGGATGGCGCGCCGCTACGGGTAGTCGGGGCGATAACCGACATTCATGCCCGCCACGAAGAAAGCACCATCCGCGAGCAGCAGGCCCAACAACATCAGGTGATGCAACAAACCCTCGGCAAACTGACCCATATCGTCGCAACCATCCAGGGCATCGCCAGCCAGACCAACCTGCTTGCCTTGAATGCTGCCATCGAGGCGGCGCGTGCAGGTGACGCGGGCCGAGGCTTTGCAGTGGTCGCCGATGAAGTGCGCAAACTGGCCACGCGCACCAGCCAGGCAACCCAGCAGGCGGCGCAAATGATCGACAGCTGACCAGACCTGTTGCAGGAAGTGCTCAAGGATGACAGCGGAGAAGTCCACCCCACCGTTCAGGCCCCCTCCCCGGGCAAGCTGAAACGGCCGAACCAGTCAGGCGCACGTGGCCTGATCGAGTGCGCGACGCACTTCGGCGAGCAGTTCGCTGATCTGGAACGGCTTGATCAGCAGGTCCATACCACTGCCCAGAAATGCCTGGCGGTCAAGGGCCGTCTCCGCGTAGCCCGTCATCAATAGTACCGGCAACCCAGGCCGATAGGCCCGCGCCATGTCGGCCAGTTCGCGCCCGCTTATGCCTGGCAGGCCAACATCGGTGAGCAGCAACTGAATACTGGCATCCGCCCGCAGATAATCGAGTGCCTGCTCAATGGTTTCGGCCAAGGTGCAGCGGTATCCGGCATCGGCCAGCACTTCGGCCACCGAAAGGCGCACGGAGGCCATGTCCTCAACAACCAGCACATGTTCACCGGCCCCCGGCTGATCGACTTGGGGCCTGCACTGATCGCACGATTCTTGCTGGTTGCTCGCGGGCAACATCAAGATGACTTCAGTGCCGAGCCCCGGCACGCTCTGGATCGCCACGTGCCCCCCCGATTGGCGAGCAAAACCGTAGATAGTCGACAGCCCTAGCCCGGTACCTTGCCCTATCGGCTTGGTGGTGAAAAACGGATCAAATACTTTTTCCAGCAGCTCTGGCGCAATTCCACAGCCATCATCGCGTACCTTCACCGCTACATAAGGGCCATCCTGCAGGTTGGGGTCGCCAAATGAGAAGATCGCCGACGTATTCACCCAGATATGCCCGCCCTTGGCCAAGGCATCGCGGGCATTGATCACCAGGTTGAGCACCGCGCTTTCCAGCTGGATCGGGTCTACCAGCGCGATCTTCGGCTCACTGGACAGTTCCAGTTGCAGCACGATTCGCTCACCGATTGTGCGATTGATCAGCTCCTCTAGCGAACGCACCCGCTCGTTGATGTCCACTGGCCGCGTGTCCAGAGGCTGTTGCCGGGCGAAAGCGAGCAGACGATGGGTCAGCGAGGCGGCACTCATGGCAGAGCTCAGTGCCGCGTCAGCGTATGCAGGGACCTTTTCGATACGGTGCTCTGCCACTCGTTTGCGAATCAGTTCCAGGCTGGCGATGATGCCGGTCAACAGGTTGTTGAAGTCATGGGCGATGCCGCCTGTCAGACTGCCCAGGGCATCCATCTTCTGCAATTGCAGCAGTTGCGCCTCGGTCTGTTCGCGCTGCGCCGTTTCTCGTGCCAGCTGGGTGTTGGCGTCTTCAAGGCGCGCCAGGTGGGATCGCTCGCGGTGGCGATGCTCGGTGACATCTTCGACGAACACCAGGCACAACCCGGGTCTCCGGTAGGGCGATAGCTGCCATTCGGTATCCCTGGGCATACCGCCCACGTGCATGGTCAACGTGCCCCGCCAGCGCTGCCCCGCAAACAGGTGCTGACGCAGTTCGTCGATGGTGGTTTGCTGGTCATCGGCAAAGCATTCCAACAGCACATCGGGGTTGCGATTGTCCTGGATCAACTGCTTGAACGCATGGTTGCATTCATGCACTTTCAGCTCGGCATCAAGTACGGCGATCGGGGCGCAGACATTGGTAAAGATTTCCCGAAAGCTGGCCTCACTCTCCCGCAAGGCCCGATCGGTGTCGCGCACTCGCAGCAAAGTGCGCAGCGTGGCCACCAGCACGTCCGCGTCCACGGGGTGAACAAGATAGGCGTCGGCGCCTGCGTCGAGTCCGGTAATGATGTCACCCGTCTGGATCGACGCCGCCGACACGTGAATCACCGGCAACAAGGCAGTCTCGGGCCTCCCACGCAGCAGACGGACGATATCGAAGCCGCTCATGTCCGGCAGATTGACGTCCAGTATCAGGGCATCGAAATGCTCGCTACCGATCAACGCCAGTCCTTCGCTACCCGTGCCGGCCTCCGCCACGGTGTATCCATGCAATGCCAGCCGGCGGCGCAGTGCATAGCGTGTGGCAGCATTGTCGTCCACGATCAGCAGGCGGGTGTCAGCATCCATCAGCGCTCTCCTGCACCAGTGCCATTGGCAGGGTGACAAAGAACGACGATCCGCTACCAGGCGTACTTTCCACGCCCACCTCTCCATCCAGTAGCGCCGCAAACCGCTTGCACAGCGAAAGCCCCAGCCCCGTACCACGAAGGCGCTTCTGCAACGGCGAGTCAATCTGGGCAAAATCTTCGAACAAGCCACCAAGCAGTTCGGGGGCAATCCCGATGCCCGTGTCGCTGACGGCGAAACGGACCTGGTCGCTACCCAACAACTGCGCCGAAACGCGCACTTCGCCACGGGTGGTGAACTTCAAGGCGTTGGAAATGAAGTTACGAAGGATCTGCGCCAGCTTCTTGTCATCGGTATACATCTTCGGCAGGCCCTGGGGCTCTTCGAAAATAAGATCCACGCTGCCGGTATCGACGATCGGGCGGAACATACCGCGCAAGGCTGCAAACAGGTCGAGCATGTCGAACCAGGCAGGCGATATTGTGATGCGCCCGGCTTCGATCTTGGCAAGGTCGAGCAGGTCGTCGACCATGTCGCCCAGCTCACGCGTAGCGGTACTGATGAAAGCCACTTGCAACTGCTGCTCCTTGCTCAAAGGCCCGTCCACCTCATCTGCGAGCAGGCTGGTGATGCTCAGAATCGAGCCAAGTGGCGTTCGAAACTCGTGGCTCATATAAGAAAGGAAGCGGCTTTTCAGGTCCGAGGCCTGACGCAATTGCTCAGCCTGGATATCCAGCTCTGCGTACAGCGCCAGCACCCCCTGGTTGGTTTCCTCCAGCTCAGCGCGTAAAGCCTGGTTTTCCAACTGCAACCGGGTGATGAAGTCGGCATGCTCGACGCCGTCAATGGATGATTCAGCCATGCACGGTCTCCAGGTCGATGACCAGTACCGTCACGTCGTCCCGCCCACGGCAAAAATCGCGATGCAATACGGCAGCGATAACTGCCGGATGACGGTGAACAAGGCCGGGGTAGGTTTGCAGGTTCCAACGTGACTGCAGCCCATCACTGAACATGATCAACAGATTTCCCTTCACGTGAGCGTAGTCGAACACCTGGCCCTTGCGATATTGCCCACCGACGATGCCGGGGTGCGAGGCCAGCCCCCGCGGCCGTTCAGTACCGACCAAGGTTGCGCCGATATTACCGATGCCGATAAACGACAGGCGGTCCTCCGTTCCTTCGTACTGGGCGATGGCAACCGCGCCGCCACGAGTGGCAGCCATGGCATGGTGCAGCTCGCCAAGCAAGTGCTCCGGCGCGCGGAACGGCGCCAGCGTAAAAGCCTGAACTCCAGCCTTGGCCGCACGCTCGGCCTCCTCGCCATGGCCAAGCCCATCGATCAGCACGGCGCTGATACGCTGTTCGGCCAACGTCACATGCCAGCTATCACCACAGGCCGGGTCGTCGTGCAGGGAGTGTTGGGTGACACCGATACGTATGTCCCTGCCCTTATTGTCCTGGCGGTAAAGGCGCGCCAGAACTACAGCACCTTTCGCGTCCGCATGCACATCGAACACTTGCGCCAGGCGACTGACCGCCCCAAGGCCGATACCTTGGGTGCCTCCAGTGGAATAGCCATCAACCAGGCAGCTGTCCAGATCGAACCCTTGTGCACGGTCTACCGCCAACAGCTCCATACCCACGTGGGCGCCATGAGCAAGCACACGAAGATGCAATTCGCCACGCTCTGCGTGCTTGAGCACATTGCTGGCAAGCTCGGTGGCGACAAGGGCTGCGCGGCCGGCATCGGCAGCGGTGAAACCGATCTGCTCGGCCAGGCTCTGAGCAACACGTCGGGCATGGCCGACCTGGCTGACATCATCAAGGCGCAGGACCTGAGTCAAACTCGCTGCCAGGTTCATGCCCATCGTGTGATCGTTACCCGGGTACCTTGCCCAGGGGTAGTGTCCAGGTCGAATTCGTCTACCAAGCGTCTCGCGCCAGTCAACCCCAGGCCAAGCCCACCGCCCGACGTCCAGCCATCGGTAAGCGCCAGTTTGACGTCGGCGATACCAGGCCCTTCGTCACGAAACACCAAGCGCAGCCCAACCCGCCCGCCGGTCTCTTCTATGACCGCCCAGTCCATATCACCGCCGCCGCCGTATACCACAGTGTTCCGCGCCAGCTCGCTGACCGCCGTGACCAGTTTGGTGAGATCGACCAACCGCATGCCGCATTCGCTGGCTATCTTGCGAGCCAACTGACGGGCCAGCACCACATCCTGCTCAAGGCGCACTGGCTGGGTGCCACTTTGACGGATACTCATGAGTGGCCTACCCGCTGCCGCAATAGATGCATGCCGCGGTCGACATTCAGTGCAGTGCTTACACCAGGCAGGGTCAGGCCGAGCTCCACGAGGGTGATGGCCACCGCTGGTTGCATACCGACCAGGACCGTCTCGGCATCCATGATCCGGGAAAGGCCGGAGATACTGGCGATCATGCGGCCGATGAACGAATCGACCATGTCCAGCGCAGAAATATCGATCAGCACGCCGCGGGCCGAGGTGTGGTCTATGCGGTCGGTAAGGTCGTCCTGCAGACGCAGCGCCAGTTGGTCATGCATGTCGACCTGTATGGTTACCAGCAGGAATTCGCCCATTTGCAGGATGGGAATACGCTCCATCGCATCACACCTTCTCGCCAGTGCCGGTACCGAGCCGCGAAAGCGCCAGCTTCAAGGCATCTGCAAGGTTGGACTTGGTAGTCAACGTGCCCAGATCAAGGCCCAGGTGCACGATAGTCTGGGCGATCTGCGGGCGAATACCGCTGATGATGCAATCGGCGCCCATCAGACGGATGGCTGTTACGGTCTTGAGCAGGTGTTGAGCGACCAGGGTGTCGACAGTTGGCACACCGGTAATATCGATGATGGCGATCTCGGAGCCGGTATCGACAATGCGCTGCAGCAGCGACTCCATCACTGTCTGGCTGCGTTGCGAGTCGAGTGTACCAATCAAAGGCAGAGCCAGTACGCCCTCCCAGAGTTTCACCACGGGGGTGGAAAGCTCAAGCAACTCTTCCTGCTGGCGCTTGATCACGGCTTCGCGGTTTTTCTGATAAGTGCGGATCGTGTGCAGGCCGAACGTATCGAGCAACTGCGAAATTTCCCACAGCTGTTCGGCCAACAGCGCAGGTTGGTCTCGGTAATGGGCCTGCAGCAGTGTAAATAGCGGCCCTTTGAGAGCAAAGATGAAATAGGCCGTCTGATGCGATTCCTGCCCAATTTGTGCACGGCTGGCAGACAGCTTTTCAAGGAAACGACGTGTTTCTTTCCAGTCATCTGCGTCAACCTGCGTACCCGCCTCATTGCGCAGCCCGTCAATCACCAGTTGCAGGAAGTCACGGGTTTCCTCGCGCAAGTCGTGTTCACGCACATTTCGTGTCGCGCCGTTGGCCTCCAAGGCACTGAGCCACTCCACCAACAACTGCGGCTGGTTACCGACAATTGCTTCCAACGTGCTGTTCTGCAGTGCTGCCATGTGCGGTTCGCTCCTGAAAAGATGCCTGGCCGGCTCACAGATGTTCGCGCCGGCTTCGAAAATGACATCTACCGATGCAAATAGTTGTGGCGCTAAACGATAATTTCATTGCGCCAGCTTCTGTGCCGCTAACTGTAGGCCAAGTTCATGGGCCGGTGTGGTCGCGGCCCCTATTTCTCACGCCTGCGAAATTTGCGCGGTTGTCATACCTGTCTTCTCCGCTACGTCATCCCAAAGTGCAGAGGCGTGGTCGCCTTTGACCATGTCACCGCCGAGCATCTCGCGCGGCATGCTGTTGCAACGCGCCTCCTGGTGGTCTTAGTGAAAAACGCAACGGATTGTCAGTGTTTCAGACAGGTTCAATGGAAGCTATAAACAGCTGCAGGAGCGTTCGACACGATGGAAGTTGCCTTTCTGTTCATAGCGCCTTTACACCTCGCATCAGGCGTTGTGAGCGCTGGCAGTTCAGAACTCAAGGCATCGCCAAGAACGGCTCGTCATTTTACAGCATTTAAAATTCGTAAAACGCATATTAATGAATTCTCTAAATCAGTAAATATCATAATTAGCTTAGAACAAAAAAGCCTTTTACAGAGAAAAAATATAAGAATACGGTCTTACGCGGCCACCTCTTCACGCTGGGGCGCCAAAGCAATCGACGCTGATCGATCTGCCCCATACGCCCGTGATGAGAGACCGACGACTATGCCAACGCCCCCACACCAAGACCCACCCGCCCGCTCGACGACACCTCGCCGTTTACCGGGGGCAAGCATCCTGTACCCGTACCAAGGGCCAGTGCTGGCTTGACAAAACGCGGCCCCAGTTCGCCGCTTGCCAACACAAGGAACGCTCAACATGAACCAACGCCCGCCCTTTCCACTGCGATCAGGGCTGACAGCACTCGTCGCCTGCCTGGCGCTGCCGCAACTTTCAGTGCAGGCAGCCGAGCAGGATGAGACGCGGCTCGACACCGTCTCGGTGATTTCCACCGGCCTGCGTGGGCAGCAACGTACTGTCGCCGACAGCCCAACGCCCATCGACATCATCAACAGCGAGCAACTGCTCAAGACCGGTCGGGCAGAATTGTCAGAAGCCATATCGAAATTGCTGCCCTCGTTCAACTTTGGCACCAACATCGCCGGGGTCAACTCGCAAGTACGCCCGCTCAGCAATCGCGGCCTCGGGCCGGCCTACACGTTGGTACTGGTCAACGGCAAACGCCGGCACAACGGCGCAGCCCCCGCCAATGGCAGCACCGACACCAGTGGGGCCAATGCTGTCGACATCGACATGATCCCGATCAGTGCCGTCGACCATATCGAAGTGCTCAAGGACAGCGCCGCAGCCCAATACGGCTCGGACGCAGTAGCCGGGGTAATCAACATCATCCTCAAGAGCACTGCGGCCGGGGGCCACGTCGAGGCCAGCTACGGGCAATTGTTCTCGGGACAGGGTGAAACCATCAAGACCGCTGCCGATCATGGCTTCGAGCTGGGTGACGGAGGCTTTCTGCACCTGTCCGCAGATGCCCGCAAACGCGGTACCGCCACCTGGGTCGGAAAATCGCCCGATAGTGTCCGCGCATTTTTCGAAGATGACCGCCAGGCAGCCTGGGACCACGTGAGCACCAGGAACGGCGACCCGGATCTGAAAGCTTTCAATCTTGCCTACAACGCCGAACTGCCGTTAGCCGACGACCTCAAGCTCTACTCCTATGCCACCTATGGCGAGCGCAAGACCGAAGCGAACAATCAGTTGCGCGCGGCCAACGGCGCGGCCTCGATCCCGGAGCTGTTCCCGGATGGCTACTACCCCTTGAACAACCTCAAGGACACCGACTATCAGTTCCTGTTCGGGGGCAAAGGCAGCGCGGCAAATTGGGACTGGGACTTGTCCACCACCTATGGTCGCGACAAGATCGCGCACGCCAGCGACCTGACTGCCAACCCGACCTATGGCCCGGCGTCGCCGACCAAATGGGATGACCTGGCGACCTTACAGTTCGAGCAGTGGGTCAACAACCTGGATATCACACGCCATTTCGATGGCCTGTTCGGTGTTTCCGTCCCCACCCAGGTGTCCGTCGGGCTGGAGCACCGCTGGGAGCGCTTTCGCACATTTGCCGGGAATGACCCACGGGCCTACAGCGTCGGCCCCTACACCTTCCCGGTGGGCAGCCAGCTGTATGTCGCCAATGGTGCCCAACCTTCAACAGGCGCCCAAGGCGTACTGGCCATACGTCCGCAAGACGAGGCCGACCTGAAGCGCAACAACTATGCAGCCTACCTGGACCTTGGCTTCGATCTCACACCACGCTGGTACGTCGGCCTCGCCGGGCGCGCCGAACATTATGACGACATCAAGGAAAACACCTACAGCTTCAAGCTGAACTCCCGCTACGAGCTGACCGATCAGGTGGCCATCCGCGGTACCTTGGGCTCCGGCTTCCGCGCGCCCTCTCTGACCCAGCTTGGCTATACCGTAACCGACAACCGTACGGCGGCTGATGCCAATGGCAACGCGGTACCTGCCCTGCGGTATACCGCAACGCCGGACAGCCCGGTGGCTCAGGCCTTGGGCGCATCGGACCTCAAACCCGAGAAGTCGCGCAACGCAGGGTTTGGCATCACCTGGCAACCCGCGGCGCGTACCAGCTTTACCGCCGACGCCTATGTGATCGACATCGATGACCGCATCCTGCTCAGTGAAAACCTGTATGACCGCAGCAACGGCAGCGGCGCAATCGGCGACATCCTCGAATCCGTCGGCGTAGCACGCAATACCTGGGTCAGTTACTACACCAACGCCTTCGATACCCGTACTCGCGGTATCGACCTGGTAGCCGACCACAGCAGCCAGTTCGGCACCTGGGGCGATGTGCGCTGGAGCGCGGCCTTCAACTACAACAAAACGACCGTTGAAGGCAGCCGCGGTACCCCCGCCGCGCTGCAGAACGCAGGCGTCAGTGTCGTGGGTCACGCCGCAGAAGGTTTACTGGTGGCGGCGACACCCCGTAGCAAATGGATACTGGGCGCCAACTGGACACTTGGAAACTTCGCCGCCAACCTGCAAACCACTCGCTACGGCAAGGTCGAGACCTGGCAACAGAATGCAGCCAATGACCGTTCATTTGGCGCCAAATGGATCACCGACCTCGACCTGTCCTACCTGCTATTCGACAGCCTGACGCTCAGCGTTGGTGGCACCAACCTATTTAACGTGCGCCCCGACAACAACGGCATCACCCAGGCTGCCTACAAGTACAACTACGGGTCCCCGCCTTTCCATCCCGGCGGCGGGTTCTGGTACACCAAAATCGCCTACGACTTCTAACCCCTGCGCAGGTTGCCCGGTAGCAACCTGCGTGCCTGGCCTGCAAACAGGAGGACAGATGCAACCATCGCCCCCGCAATTCATGAACCTGCTTGAACTGGAAGCGCTTGCCGCTGGTGTCATTCCACGCCCAGCCTTCGACTACATCACACGGGGTGCCGGTGATGAGCAGACCTTGCAGGAAAACCGCATCGCCTTCTCCAGGCGCTTTGTCGACCAACGCATCCTCACCGGCAAAACAGTGGAAAGCCTGCAAACCCAGGTCTTCGGCAGCCAGCTAAGGGCTCCGATCATGGTTGGCGCAATGGCGGCCCACGGCTTGGTTCACCCCGCAGCAGAGTCTGAGACAGCACGTGGCACCGCCGCTTATGGAACCCTGTTGGGCGTGAGCACCGTAGCAACGCAGAACCTGGAGCAGATCGCCTCTGCCAGCCAAGGTGACAAGTGGTTCCAGTGTTACCTGACCCGTGACAGCGGCTTTAACCGCGAACTGCTGCAACGCGTCAAGGTCGCCGGGTACAAAGCTATCGTGCTGACAGCAGACGTTACAGTGGGTGGCAATCGGGAACAGGACCGCCGCAATGCCCTGCGCTTGCCGACACCCGGCAACTTTCTCGACAGCCAGGGCCGCAGCCGGGATCTCGACCTGGCTTTCGATAGCAGCATCGGCCTGGACAGCCTCGACTTTGTTCGCACGCACGGTGCGGGTTTGCCCTTGATCGTCAAAGGCGTAACCACCAGAGCAGATGCGCGCGCAGTGCTCCAGCACGGCGTCGATGCCATTCAGGTCTCCAATCATGGCGGCCGCCAGCTCGATGGCTCGCCAGCGGCCATCGATTCGTTACAACGGGTCGCGGATGAAGTCTGCGGCCGGGTACCCCTCATTTTCGACAGTGGTATCCGCCGCGGGCTGGACGTGTTCAAGGCCGTTGCAGCTGGCGCCGATCTGGTCGCCATCGGGCGCCCGATCCTTTACGGCCTGGCGCTCAATGGCTGGCAAGGCGTACTCGCGGTACTCGAACAACTCGAACAGGAACTGCGCATCGTCATGCAGCTCTCCGGCGCTGTCACGCTCGCGGATATTCGTGACACTCAATTGCTGCCCAGTCAAACAACCTGAGCATGGCCGGTTCGACTGCCTAGTTCGGTGCCGGCTCATAAAGGCTCACCGAGCTGGCATCCACCGCCTTTGGCAGCAGCCCCTCGCGATAGAACGCATCGGCGATACGCTGCTGCTCAGCCAGGTTGTCCAGCTTCACCGGCTGCACGTCATAACTGCGCCGGGCGTTGGCCTGCTGCACCGTGGCGCTGTCCAGGTTGCCCCACAACGGGCCGAGAATACGCGCAGCCTCAGCCGGGTTGGCCTTGGTCCAGGCACCGGCCTCGCGCAGGGCCAGGTACACCTGCTGCAGCACCTCGGGGTGGGCCTTGGCGTAGTCGCTGCCGGCCAGGTAGTAGCGTTGGTAGCTGGCCAGCTCACTGCCATCGGCCAGGATACGCGCGTTCTGCTGGCGCTGGGCACTGGCCACGTACGGGTCCCAGGTCACCCACGCATCGACCTTGTGGTTCTCGAAAGCGGCTCGCCCGTCGGCAGGAATCAGGTAGGCCGGGGTGATGTCCTTGAAGGTCAGGCCGGCCTTGGCCAAGGCCTGGATCAGCAGGTAATGGCTGCCGGCGGCCTTGGTCACCGCCACGCGCTTGCCCTTGAGGTCGGCCAGGGTCTTGAGCGGTGAGTCTGCCGGCACCAGGATCGCCTGGGCTGTGGGTGACGGGGTTTCCCGGGCAAAGTAGGTGAGCTTGGCGCCAGCGGCCTGGGTGAACACTGGCACGGTGTCGGCGACGTCTGCCGACAGGTCGACATTACCCAGGTTCAGTGCCTCCAGCAGCGGCAGGCCACTGGGAAATTCGTGCCAACTGACCCGAATGCCCTCGGCCTGCAGGCGCTGTTCAAGGCTACCCCGGGCCTTGAGCAATGTCAGCAGGGTCGAGGATTTCTGGTAGCCGATGCGCAGGGTCTGCTCGGCATTGGCCAGGCTTGGCAGCAAGGCGCTGGCCAGCAGCGCCAGGCCAAGCCGGCGCAAGGGTTTGATGAGCATGTGGAAATCTCCGGAGTCAGGGTTGCACAGCCAGCTTGGCGCCACCCGGAAGGGTGAAACCGCTGGCAAAGGTCGGTGCCACGTCGAGGCGGTCGGCCATCAGACCGTGGGCGTGGTAGAAGTCAGCGGTGTCCTGTTGTTCGGCCACGGTCTGCGGGTCGATCACTTGCCAGCGCAGTTGGCGACGCTCGAACTGCAGGCGGGCGGCGTCCTCGGGAAAGCCGATGATTGCAGCCAAGGTTTTCGAGTAGCTGTCCAGGTGCTGGTTGGCCCACACCTGCGCTCCGGCCAGGCGGTTCAGGTAGTCCTGCAGCGCCGCGCGCCTGGCGGGTTGGTCCAAAGCCTTGTCGGTAGCGGCAAGGAAGCTGTTGCCGCTGGACAGGCCGCGGCCGTTGACCAGCACCCGGCCCTGCCCGCTCAACTCGGCCAAGGCTGTATAGGGCTCCCAGGTCGACCAGGCGTCGACCGCGCCGTTGGCCAGGGCGATCTTGGCGTCTACCGGCCCGAGGAAGCGGAACTCCACGTCCTTCTCGCTCAGCCCTGCCTGGTCCAGCGCCTTGAGCGCCAGATGGTGCCCGATCGATCCGCGACCGGTGGCGATGCGCTTGCCCTTGAGTTCGGCCGCGCTGTGCAGCGGTGCATCGGGGCGCACCAGCAGCGCGGTGCCATAAGGGTCGGACTTGTCCACCGCAATAGCCTTGACCGGAGCCCCCGAGGCCAGCACGAACAACAGCGGTGCGTCGCCGATGATGCCGGCATCTATCGCCCCGGCATTGAGCGCCTCGGCCAACGGCGCTGCAGCGGGAAACTCCGCCCAGTGGATGTCGTAGGGCAAGTCGCGCAGAGCGTCGGCGGCTTCGAGCTGGGCGCGCATGTTGCCCTTCTGGTCGCCAATGCGCAGGGTCAGGCGCTCGGCGGCGCTGGCCTGGCCGGCCAGCAGCAGGGCCGCGGCCAGGGTCAGCAACTTCGATCGGATGGACATGGCGTTCCTCGGTGTCTTGGCGGGCGGCTTCATGCCGTCCGTGCCAGGCGACTCTAGCGGGATCCATCAAATAAATTAAATTGATTTTAGGAATAAACTAATATGAATTTTTATCTTATAGAATCCAGCAGATGGCATTACGCTCCAGCGCGATTATGCTAAAGCCTTATTTTTCCGTCCGACCCAGTGAGCGCCGATTATGAAAATCGATGATATGGACGCCTTCGTCGCGGTCATCCGTTGCCAGTCCACCAACCTCGCCGCCGAGGCCCTGCAGTTGACCCAGCCGGCCATCACCCGCCGTGTGCAGAACTTCGAGGAAGACCTCGGCGCCACCCTGCTCGACCGCACCACCAAACCGCTCAAGCCCACCCCCATGGGCCTGCGGGTGTACGAACAGTGCAAGGCGATCCTGCGCGAGATCGACGCGCTGCGCGAGCTGGTGGCCAACGATGGCGCCCCGTCGGGTACCCTGCGCCTGGGCGTGCCACAAACCCTGGGTGACGTAGTGCTGCTCGATGCCCTGGCGCAGATCCGCGAGGCCTACCCGCAATTGCGCACCCAGGTCAGCAGCGGATGGGGCAGCAGCCTGATCGCGCGCATGGAAAACGGCGAGCTGGACGCCGCCGCCGCGCTGTTCCCGCCGGGCAAGATCTTCCCCGAAGGCATCACCAGCCAATCGATCGCACGCATGCCGCTGAAGGTAGTGGCGGCCAAGGGCAGCGCCGCCAAGCGCAGCTACAAGCTCAAGGACTGCTACACCCGTGGCTGGGTGCTCAACCCTGATGGCTGCGGTTTCCGCGCCGGGTTGCAGCGGGCCCTGAGCGAACAGGGGCTGAGCCTGTCGATCAACCTGGAAACCTTCGGTACCGAGCTGCAACTGGGGCTGGTCGCCAATGGCCAGGGGCTGGGCCTGGTGCCCGAGCCGCTGCTGCAGGCCAGCCGGCACCTCGATGCGCTCGATGTGCTCAACGTCAGCGACTTCAAGCCGCAGGTGGACCTGTGGCTGTTCCATCCGCGTTTCCTCGGCAACCTGCAGGAGCCCGTGGAGCTGTTTGGTGAGGTGGCCGGGCATCGGTTGCTGGGTTGAGCGGTTGAGGCTTGCCGGGGGATTTGCAGCGCCCATGAGGTCGAGCGCCGCCCGCGCGGCGCTCGATCTCCCAGGCACCAGAAAAGCCACGGTGTACCCCCTGCAATCAAAGCCCTACCCACTAAATGCAATTTACGCATAACAAACAAACCACTAAATTATTAAAACAAATAATTAGCATAGAACCAAAAAGACTTTTACAGCCTTCATCCATACGAATACGGTCTTAGGCAACACACCGTCATTCAGGGATGAAACCCCATGAGTCACCCCTCCGACAGCGCCCTCGCCGAGCTGACACAGGCCCTTGCGGCCAATGCCGAGCGCTATGACCGCAGCGCCCGCTTCCCGCAGGACAACTTCGACCTGCTGCACCGCCACGGCCTGCTCGCCCTTACCGTGCCCTGCGCCCTCGGCGGCGGTGGCGCAGACCTTGCCAGTGCGCGCAGGGTAATCGGCGCGGTCGGCAAGGGCGACCCGGCCACCGCGCTGATCCTGGTCATGCAGTATCTGCAGCACTTTCGCTTGCAGGACGAAGCACGCTGGCCCGAACACCTGCGCAAACGCGTGGCTCGCGATGCCGTACAACACGGCGCGCTGATCAACGCCCTGCGCGTCGAGCCGGAACTCGGCACCCCTGCCCGCGGCGGCCTGCCCGCCACCGTGGCGCGGCGCACGGCCGAGGGCTGGCGCCTGAGCGGGCGCAAGATCTATTCCACTGGCAGCCATGGCTTGACCTGGTACCTGGTGTGGGGGCGCAGTGACGACGCCGACCCTTTGATCGGCGGTTTCCTGGTGCACCGCGACACCCCCGGCATCACCATCGTCGACGACTGGGACCACCTGGGCATGCGCGCCACCTGCAGCCATGAAGTGCGTTTCGACGAGGTACTGATCCCCTTCGATCACGCTGTCAGCGTAAGCCCGGCCAGTGCACCGAAGCCCGAACTCGACGGCGAGAGCCTGTTGTGGATGGCCGTCCTGCTACCGGCCGTGTACGACGGCGTGGCCCGCGCCGCCCGTGACTGGCTGGCGGGCTTCCTCACGCAACGTGCCCCCTCCAACCTGGGCGCACCGCTGGCCAGCCTGCCGCGCTTCCAGGAAGTGCTGGGGCGCATCGACACCCTGCTGTTCGCCAACCAGAGCCTGCTCGACGCTGCTGCCAACGGGCAGGTCGCGCCGCAGCATGCCGGGCAGCTCAAGCACCTGGTCAGCGCCAACGCTATCCAGGCCGTGGAACTGGCCGTCGAAGCGGCCGGCAACCCTGGGCTGTCACGGCGCAACCCGCTGGAGCGGCACTACCGTGACGTACTGTGCAGCCGCATCCACACCCCGCAGGACGACGTGGTGTTCGGCCAGGTTGGCCGCACCGCGCTGCTGGAGACACGGGCATGAGCCATTCGATCATTGCCAGCCAGCTCGACACCCAGGCCAACCAGCACCTGCGTGAACACCTGCCAGACCACCAAGTCATCGACATTGCCCCCGGCCAGTTGGCCCTCCAGGCGCCCGCCGATGTGTTCATCCTGCGCCCGATCAATGTGCGTGGGCATCGCGTCGACAACCCGCCGCCGGGCTGGCCCTGGGGCTTGAAGTGGGTTCAACTGGTGTCCTCGGGCATCGACTTCTACCCCGACTGGGTATTCCAGGGCGCGCCGGTCACCAGCGGCAAGGGCGCCAACGCCGAACAGGTGGCCGAGTTCGCCCTGGCCCTGATGTTCACCGCTGCAAAGCAACTGCCGGGGCTATGGGTCAAGCATGCCGACTGGCGCCTGACCCCGCTGGCACCGCTGAGCGGCCGCACTGTGGGCATCCTCGGCTTTGGCAGCATCGGCCAGAGCCTGGCGCGCAAGGCTGTGGCCCTGGGCATGCGCGTCCTTGCCCTGAGCCGCCCCGGCCAGGCTATCGCCGATGTGCCTGGGGTGGAGCGCGCCGCCGACCTGCAACAGCTGTTCGCCAGCAGCGACCACCTGGTGCTGGCCGCCCCGCTCACCGCTGCCACCCGTGGCCTGGTCGACCGCCAGGTACTGGCCTATGCCCGACCTGGCCTGCATCTGATCAATATTGCCCGTGGCGGGCTGCTCGACCAGCAGGCACTGCTGGAGGCCCTGGACAGCGGCCTGATCGGCCGCGCCAGCCTGGATGTCACCGACCCCGAGCCACTGCCCGCCGGCCATCCGCTGTATCACCACCCACGGGTATTCCTGTCACCGCACACCTCGGCCATTTCCGAAGACGGCTACCCGGCCTTCCTCGAAGCCTTCATCGCCAACTTCCACCGCTACCGCGAGCAGGCACCCCTGGCCAACCTGGTCGACACCGCACGCGGCTACTGATTACCGGAGAGCACACCATGAGTTCACTGTCTGCCGTCACCACCCGCGCCCACAGCGTGCGCGACCGGGTCAGCGCCGAAGAGTGGGAGGTGCGGGTCAAGCTGGCCGCCGCCTACCGCCTGGCCGCCCTGTTTCGCTGGACCGACCACATCTACACGCACTTCTCGGCCCGCGTCCCAGGGCCGGAGGAGCACTTCCTGATCAACGCCTTCGGCCTGCTGTTCGACGAGATCAGTGCCTCCAACCTGGTCAAGGTCGACGTCGACGGCACGATCATCGACGACCCGCTGGGGCTGGGCATCAACCAGGCCGGCTACGTGATCCACAGCGCCATCCACCGCGCCCGCCCCGACCTCAAGGCCGTGCTGCACACCCACACCCGTGACGGTGCGGCGGTATCGGCCCAGCGCGACGGCTTGCTGCCGATCTCCCAGCACGCCCTGGCCTACTACAGCCGGGTGGTTTACCACGATTACGAAGGCGTAGCCCTGGACCTGGACGAGCAGCAACGGCTGGTGGCCAACCTGGGCGACAGCAACATCCTCATCCTGCGCAACCACGGGCTGCTCACCGGGGGCATCAGCGTGGAACACGCGTTCCGCGAACTGCATGGGCTAGAGCGTGCGTGCAACATTCAGGTGGCGGCCCAGGCCGGGGGCAATGACCAGTTGCTGCACGCCCCGCAGGCGGCAATCGCCAAGGTGCACGAACAGTCGAAGCGGTTTTCCGATGGCAAGGGAGAAGGGATCCAGCGGCATTGGGATGCGTTGATCCGGCAACTGGATCGTGAAGGCCGCGATTACCAGGACTGACTGGAAGGCAGCTGTCGTCTGTACCGGCCTCTTCGCGGGTAAACCCGCTCCCACAGGTACCTCGCAACCCTCAGGCCCGGCGCCGCACCTGTGGGAGCGGGTTTACCCGCGAAGAGGCCGGTACAGGTAACCCTATTTCATTGAAGGACCACCCCATGCCCCCACTGCACCGCCTGTTCGCCATCGGCGCCCTCGCCCTGGCCCTTGACGCCTGCTCCCCAGGCGATAGCAGCACCACCGGCAATACCCTCAGCGTCGCTTTCTGGGGCGACAACACCACCCTGGTCAGCGTCGACCCCTTCCAGGTCTACTGGCTGGAACACCGGGTGCTGCTGCGCAACGTCGCCGAGTCGCTCACTGACCAGGACCCGGACAGTGGCCGGATCATTCCGTGGCTGGCAAAAAGCTGGGACGTCAGTGCTGACGCCCTGAATTACACCTTCCACCTGCGCCAGGACGTCACCTTCAGCAATGGCGAGCGCTTCGACGCACAGGCCGTGAAAAACGCCTTCGACAGCAACAAAGCCTTCGCCACCCAGTTGCCCGCCACCTTCGGCGCCACCTACCTCGCAGGCTTCGACCACGCAGAAGTTCTCGACGACTTCACTGTACGGCTGGTGCTGTCGCGGCCCAACGCAGGCTTCCTGCAGGCCACCTCCACCACCAACCTGGCAATCCTCGCCCCGGCCTCTTACCAGCTGAGCGCGCAGGAACGCTCGCTGGGCAAAATCATCGGTACCGGCCCGTTCATCCTCGACCACTACACCCCCGAGGTCGGTGCACGCCTGGTCAAGCGTGCCGACTACGCCTGGCCGTCGGCCAACATGCGTAACCCGGGCCCGGCACACCTGGATGCCGTGGATATCAGCTACATCCCCGAGGAGAGCGTGCGCAACGGCCTGTTCCTGCAAGGCAAGGCCGACATCCTGTGGCCGCGCAACCCGTTCTCGGAAGTCGACCTCAAGCTGTTCCAGTCCAAGGGTGCGACCATCCAGAGCCGCTCGCTGCCAGGCCCGGCGCTGAACCTCTACCCCAATACCCGCAATGACCGTCTGCTGGGTGACCGTCAGGTGCGTCTGGCGCTGCAAAAGGCCATCGACCGCACCAGCTACGCGCACACGGTGTACAACGCCGAGTTCCCGGTGGTGAGCGGTGTGTACGACGTCACCACACCGTATTTCAAGCCCCAGGCCAGCAAGCTCGCCTATGACCCCAAGGGTGCCGAGCAACTGCTTGACGCCGCCGGCTGGCACCAGGGCGAAGACGGCTATCGACACAAGAACGGCCAGCGCCTGACCCTGCGCTACAACCTCACCCCTGCCGAAAGCGCCGGTGACGTGCTGGTGCAGGACCAACTGCGCAAGGTCGGCATCGACCTCAAGCTCAATGTGTTGACCCGCGCCGAATGGGTGGCCGGCAACGCGGCTGGCAGCTATGACCTGACTTCCACCTACATGACCCGCGCCGACCCGATCATCCTGCAGACCATCCTCGATCCGCGCGCGGCCAACAGCGCCACGGTAGCGACCAACACCTACGAGCCCTCCACCCTGGCCAAGGCCCAGGCGCTGTTCGACAAAGGCATCACGGCCACCGCCGATTCGCAACGGGCCCAAGCCTACGGCCAGTTGCAAGACTTGCTGATCGACGAAGCCTCGGCGTTCCCCCTGTATGAGCGGGTCTGGCAGGCCGCCACCGCACCGCGGGTCAAGGACTTCCGCTGGACTGCCGAAGGCATCGCCCTGTTCAGCGACATCCAGGTCGGCCAGCCATGAAGCGCTACCTGAGCGGCCGCATCGGCCAGGCGCTGCTGGTGTTGTGGGGCGCCTACACCGTCACCTACTTCATACTTTACCTGCTGCCCGGCGATACCCTGGCGATCATGCTCAGCGCCTCCGGCATGGAAGCCGACGGCCTGTCGCCCGAAGACCTGGCCAAGGCCCGCGCCTACTATGGGCTGGACAAAGGGCTGTTCGAGCAGTACTTCGACCTCCTGTGGCGCGCCCTGCACGGCGACCTGGGGCAGTCGCTGTCCCTCGGCCGGCCAGTGACTGCACTGCTGGCCGAGAGGCTGCCGCAAACCCTGGCACTGGCAGGTTCTGCCATCGTGCTGTCGTTACTGGCAGGGGTCGGCCTGGCCTACCTGACCGCCTACCTGCAATGGCGCCCGTTGAAGATTGCTCTGGCGCGCCTGCCGTCGCTGGGTTTTTCGGTGCCGGTGTTCTGGATGGGCCTGTTGCTGATCCAGGTGTTCGCCTTCGCCCTGGGCTGGTTCCCGGCCACCGGCAGCCAGGGCGTGGCCAGCCTGGTGCTGCCGGCGATCACCCTGGCAATCCCCAGCGCTGCGGTCTACGCCCAGGTGCTGCAGCGCGGCTTTCAAGGCGTGTGGCAGGAACCCTACATCAATACTGCCTTCGCCAAAGGCCTGAGCCGGGCCCAGGTGCAGGCGCGGCACGGCTTGCGCAACGCGGCCTTGCCGCTGCTGACCCTGGTCGGCCTGCAGGTCGGCAACACGGTGTCTGGCGCGGTGCTGGTGGAGACCATCTTCTCGCGTAACGGTGTTGGCCGCCTGGCACAGGAAGCGGTGCTGCGCCAGGACATCCCGGTGGTGCTGGCGATCGTCGCGGTATCGGCCACCGCCTTCGTGGTGGTCAATCTGATCGTCGATCTGCTCTACCCCTACCTCGACCCACGCATCACCCACACGGCCAAGGTGAGCTGAAATGACCATCGACATCCCCCTGAAACCGATCGACACCCGGCTCGCCAGGGATGCGGCGCACACGGCCACGCTCTGGAAACGCCGCACGCGTCTGCAGCGCGCCCACCAGGCCTTGACCCCGCTGCTACGCCGGCCCGGCTTCAGCCTGGCCCTGTTGATCGTACTGTTCGCCCTGTTCGCGGCACTGGCCCCGCAGTTGCTGACCAGCTTCGACCCTTACGCCACCTCGCCCGCCGACAAGCTCAGCGCCCCAGGGTTGGTGCACTGGTTCGGCACCGATGAGCTGGGGCGCGACCTGTATACCCGGGTAGTCTACGGCGCGCGCCTGTCGGTGCTGGCTGCCTTGCTGGCAGTGGCCATCGCCCTGGTCGGCGGCCTTGGGCTGGGCGTGCTGGCCGGGTTTGCCGGCGGGTGGATCGACGCGGCACTGATGCGCCTGATCGACGTGTTGCTGGCACTGCCCGGTTTGCTGCTGGCCTTGGCCATCGTCACTGCCATCGGCTTTGGCACCGTGCCGGTGGCGGTCGCCGTGGGCGTCGGCATCATCCCGGGCTTTGCCCGCACCACCCGCGCCGAAGTGCTGCGGATCAAGACCCTGCCCTATGTCGAGGCCGCCCGCCTGGGCGGCGCCAGCTGGGCGCGCACGCTGCTTCGCCATGTGCTGCCCAACGCCTGGGGCCCGGTGGCGGTGCTCGCCACCCTGGACTTTGGCGCGGCCATCCTGGCCACCGCCGGCCTCAGTTTTCTCGGTTTCGGCGCCGCACCGCCGGCAGCGGAATGGGGCACGCTGATCGCCAACGGCCGTCACTTCCTGGTCACCGCCCCTTGGGTGTCCCTGCTGCCGGGTCTGTTCGTGGTGGCCGTGGTGTTCAGCCTCAACCACCTGGCGCGCAGCGCCGAGGAGCATGCCCGATGAGCCAGCCAGCCTTGATCCAGGTCCGTGACCTGAGTGTCAGTTACGCCTTCGCCGGGCAACGCACCCAAGCCGTGCGCCAGTTATCGTTCAGTCTGATCCAGGGTGAGACCCTGGCCATCGTCGGCGAGTCCGGCTCGGGCAAATCTACCCTGGCCAACGCCCTGCTCGGCCTGCTGCCGGGCAACGCAAGCATCGACCAGGGCCAGTTGTGGGTCGATGGCGTCGATGTGGCACAGGCCAGCGAACGCGTCAGGCGCAAGCTGCGCGGCCGCACCATCGGCCTGGTACCGCAAGACCCGATGGTCAGCCTCAACCCCACCCTGCGTATCGGCCGGCAGATTGCCGAAGCCCTGTTGCTGGCCCATGACGGTCGGCGCTACCCGGGGCTGGATGCCGGCGTGCTGGCGCTGCTGGAGCAGGTCGGCATCGACGATCCGGCGCTGCGCGCCCGCCAGTACCCCCACGAGCTGTCCGGCGGCATGCGCCAGCGCGTGCTGATCGCCATCGCCCTGGCCGGCGAACCGCGGCTGATCATCGCCGACGAACCCACCAGCGCCCTGGACGTGACGGTACAGCGGCGCATTCTCGACCACCTGCAGCACCTGGTGGCCGAGCGCGGCATCTCGCTGCTGATCATCACCCATGACCTGGGCATGGCCTGCGACCGCGCCGACCGCCTGCTGGTGATGAAGCAGGGCGAGCTCATCGAGCATGCCTCGCCCAGGCAGGTCCTTTGGGGTGCGCAGCATCCCTATACCCGTGCCCTGCTCAACGCAGCCCCCGCGTTCGTGCCGCGCAAAAGGCCGCAAGGCGTAACGGCTCAAACGCCGCTGTTACGCCTGAGCCATGTCGGCAAGCGCTTCGCGCTGCCCGGGCAGGGCGCGCACTTCACCGCGTTGCATGACCTCAACCTCGAGCTGCATGCCGGGCAGACCCTGGCCATCGTCGGTGAATCGGGCTCGGGCAAGAGCACCGCGCTGCGCATTGCCCTTGGGCTGGAAAAGCCCAGCCAGGGGCGTGTGGAGTTTGCCGGTGTCGACGTCAGCGCCTTTAGCTGGCGGCAGTTCCGGCCCCTGCGCCGGCGCATCCAGCTGGTGCAACAGAACCCGTTTGCCGCACTCGACCCGCGCTTCACGGTGTTCGACAGCATCGTCGAACCGCTGGTGTCGTTCGGCCTGCTCAAGGGCGATGCACTGGAGCACAAGGCACGCGAGCTGATCGCCCGGGTGCACCTGCCGGTGCACTTTCTCGACCGCCTGCCGCGTGAGCTGTCGGGCGGCCAGCGCCAGCGGGTGGCAATCGCCCGGGCATTGGCCCTGGAGCCCGAGGTACTGCTACTCGACGAACCGGTCAGTGCGCTGGACGTGTCGGTGCAGGCACAGATCCTCGCCCTGCTGGATGACTTGCAGCGCGAACTGGGCATCGCCTACGTGCTGGTTTCCCACGACCTGGCGGTGGTTGCGAGCATGGCCGACCAGGTGCTGGTGCTGCGGCGCGGGCAAGTGGTCGAGCAAGGGCCGGCAATTCAGGTGTTCGGCCAGCCCGCCAGCGCCTACACCCAGGCGTTGATCGAAGCAATACCCGGGCATTCACGCAGCGTGCTGCCCGTGGCGGTATGACGGTTGTGCCATGCGGCACGGTCGTGCCGCGTGGATCAGACATTGACACTTATCTGGCAAGAGGTATTGAACGTGAGCAAACGACAAATCCATCTCGGCGCAATGATCCACGGTGTCGGTCACGGCTGGGGCGAATGGCGCCACCCCGAGGCGCTGGCCGACGCCAGCGTCAATTTCGGTTTCTACAAGCAGCAGGCACAACTGGCCGAAGCCGCGAAGTTCGACTTCGCCTTCATCGCCGACAGCCTGCACATCCACGCCCGCTCCAGCCCCCATTACCTCAACCGCTTCGAACCGCTGACCATTCTTTCGGCGTTGGCGGCGGTCACCTCCCATATCGGCCTGGTAGCCACGGTCACGGTCAGCTACACCGAACCCTTCCAGGTCGCCCGCCAGTTCGCCTCGCTGGACCTGATCAGCGGCGGCCGCGCCGGCTGGAACGTGGTCACCTCGTGGCTGTCGGGCACCGCCGACAACTTTGGCAAGGCAGAGCACCCGCCCCACGCCGTGCGCTACCGCATTGCCCGCGAGCATGTCGAAGTGGTCCAGGGCCTGTGGGATTCGTGGGAAGACGACGCCTTCACCCGCGACAAGCACACCGGCGAATTCTTCGACCCGGCCAAACTGCACACGCTGGGCCACCAGGGCGAGTTCTTCAAGGTCAAGGGCCCGCTGAACATCCAGCGTTCGCCCCAGGGCCAACCGCTGATCTTCCAGGCCGGTGTGTCGGAAGACGGGCGCAACTTCGCCGCGCAGAACGCCGATGCGATCTTCGTCAACCCCGAGTCGTTCAGCGATGCCCGCGCCTATTACCAAGACCTGAAACAACGCGCCGCACGCCATGGCCGCGACCCGGAGCAGCTGTTCATCCTGCCGGGCATCCGCCCCATCGTCGGCCGCGACGAAGACGAGGTTGAGCGCCGCTACCAGCAGGCCGTGGAACTGGTGAGCATCGAAGACGCCCTGGTCGCCCTTGGCCGCCCGTTCAACGACTACGACTTCAGCCAGCACGACCTGGATGCGCCGTTCCCTGACCTGGGCACCCTGGGTGACAACAGCCACAAGGGCACCGCCGACCAGCTCAAGCAACTGGCCCGCGAAGAAGGCCTGAGCCTGCGCCAATTGGCGCTGCGCTTTTCGCGCCCAAGGCGTGACTTCACCGGCACCCCGGAGCAGGTCGCCAATGCCCTGCAGGACTGGTTCGAGGACCGCGCCGCCGACGGTTTCATCATCAACTCACTGCTGCCTGATGGCCTGCAGTACTTCACCGAGCTGGTGGTACCGCTGCTGCAAGCCCGCGGGCTGGTGCGCAGCGAGTACACCGGCAGCACCTTGCGCGACAGCTTTGGCCTGAGCGTACCGACCAACCGCAACACACTGCGCCGCGAGCAGACCGCGGTCGCCTGAACCGCCACAGACGAAAAGGAGTTTCACTGCATGAGCCTCGAATTCATTGGCCTTATCGGCCCCCAGGAAAGCAGCGAATCACAGGCCCCGCGCGGCCCGCTGGTTGACCTGGACTTCATCAAGGCCTTCGCCCAGGCCCAGGAATACGCCGGCTTCGACAAGGCCCTGCTGGCGGTCAACACCAGCGCGCCAGACGCGATGATCCTGGCCAGCTACGTCGCCGCACTGACCGAGCGCATCGGCTTGCTGGTGGCGCACCGCCCCGGCTTCCAGGCCCCGACCTTCGCCGCCCGCCAGTTCGCCACCCTCGACCAGCTCAGCCGTGGCCGCGCCTCGATCAACGTGATCACCGGCGGCGACAGCGGCGACCTGCAGCGTGACGGTGATTTCCTCGACAAGGATGCCCGCTACGCACGCACTGACGAATACCTGCAGGTGCTGCGCAACACCTGGACGCAGAACACGCCGTTCGACCACCACGGCACGCATTACCGGGTAGAGGACAACCTGACCCTGGTCAAGCCGGTAGACAAACTGCCGATCTACTTCTCCGGTGCGTCGGATGCTGCGGTGGAGGTCGCAGCCAGGCACGCCGATGTCTACATGATGTGGGGTGAGCCCCTGGAGCAGGTGCGCGAGCGCATTGCCCAGGTACGCAAGGCCGCTGCCCGCCATGGGCGGGAAAACCACATCCGCTTCAGCCTGTCGCTGCGACCGATCCTGGGGGCCACCGAAGACGAGGCATGGGCCCGGGCCGAGCGCATCCTGGCCGACGCCAAGGAACGCATTGGCATCCGCCAGGGAAACCGTCGCGAGAAGAACTTCGGCAAGAGCAATGTCGGTTCCGAACGCCTGGTGAAACTGGCCAACCAGCGCAAGGTCCACGATACCCGGCTGTGGACCGAGATCGCGGCGCTGGGCGGCGGCGCCGGCAATTCCACCTCGCTGGTGGGTACCCCCGAGCAGGTGGCTGAAGCAGCGCTGGCGTACTATGAACTGGGTGTGAGCACCTTCCTGTTCCGTGGTTTCGACCAGTTGCGCGATGCCGTGGACTACGGGCAAGCGCTGATACCGCGGATCCGCGCGCTGGTTGCCCAGCAAGAAGCGGCGCGCAGCACACGCCGCGCCTGACCTGCATCGGCCCTTTCGCGGTTGAAGGCGCGAAAGGGCCGGCACGGTCAATTCCTCAATTCAACCTCTAAAATCAGCTTTGTGCATGTTGTATTATTTTTAATATCATAAAAAAACATACTTAACTTAGAACAACAAATACTTTCACAGGCTGATGAAAGTCCATTAGGTTCTTTACACCGACCCCGACATGGCGGAGGCAAATGGATTTGTGCCAGCCGCTGTCGGTTCTCACCCCGATCCGCCTGCCCGTTGCGCACGTCCGAACCCAACCTTTTCGGAGCATGCGACATGGGATTGTCCCGCAGAGACCTGATCACCCGCCTCGCCGCCATTGGCGGCTATTCGGCAGCCCTCGGCGCGCTGGGGCAGAACGCCCTGGCAGCCACCTTCCAGCCCCTGCAACTGGCTGCCAACGGTGGCAACGGCAAACGCGTGGTGATTGTCGGCGCCGGTATTTCCGGCCTGGTGTCCGCCTATGAGCTACGCAAGGCCGGCTTCTCGGTCACCGTGCTGGAAGCCCGCGAGCGCGTCGGCGGCCGCGTCTGGACCCTGCGCCAGGGTGACCGCATCGAACACAACGACGGCAGCTCGCAGGCTGTCGAGTTCGACCCGGGCCACTTCTTCAACGCTGGCGCCGCACGCCTGCCCAGCCATCACCTGACCATTCTCGGTTACTGCCGCGAACTGGGCGTGGAGCTGCAGGTGCTGGTCAACAGCAGCCGCAACGCCCTGGCCCAACCTGACCTGGCACGCCCACCGCTGCTGCTGCGCCAGGCGGTCAACGACACCCGCGGGCACCTCAGCGAGCTGCTGGCACGCAGTGTCAAGCGCAACAGCCTCGATGCCGACCTCAGCAGCGGCCAGCGCACGGCGTTGCTGGACTTCCTCAAGGTGTACGGCGACCTCGACAGCCAGCAGCAATACCGCGGCTCGGTGCGCGCCGGTTACACCCGCTTCGCCGGCGCCGGGGACCAGACGCCGGTCCAGCGCCAGCCGGTGCCTCTGGACCAACTACTCGACAGCAACCTGCTGCTGCCGCTGGTGTTCGATGAGATCCCGGAGTTTTCCTCGACCATGTTCCAGCCGGTCGGCGGCATGGACCAGATCCCCAAAGCGTTTTACCGCCAGGTCAAGGACAGCGTGCGCCTGGGCGCCGAAGTGCTGGCAGTGGAAACCGCTGACAACGGCGCCAAGGTGGTCTGGCGTGACCGCAAGAGCGGGCAGCAGCATGTCGAACAGGCCGACTACGCCATCGTCACCCTGCCCCTGCCCCTGCTGGCCCGGCTGCCGAACAATTTCAGTACGGCATTCAAGCAGGCCATTGGCACCGCCGAAGGCGACAAGGCCAACAAGGTTGCCTGGCAGTCACCGCGCTTCTGGGAAACCGACTTCCAGATCTACGGCGGCCTTAGCTACATCAACCACGAAGCACGCACCCTGTGGTACCCCAGCGATCACCTCAACAGCGCCCAAGGTGTATTGGTCGCCACCTACAACACGGGCGCAGTGGCCCAGCAGTTTGCCGCCAAAACACTGTCGGCCCAGGTCGCCTCTTCGCGCCAGGCAGTGGAATCGCTGCACCCCGGCCACAGCCACAAGCTGGGCCGGCCGGTGGTGGTGAACTGGTCGAAGATCCCCTTCAGCGAAGCCCCGTGGATCGTCCACGACGAAGTCGCACAGCCTGCCTACGACCTGCTCAACCAACCCCAGGGCCGAACCTGGCTGGCCAGCGATGCCCTGGCCCATGGCGGCGTGGGCATCTGGCAAAACAGCGCAGCCGAATCCGCCCGCAGAGTGGTCAGCCTGATTGCCCACCATGCCAATCAGACCACCCGCGGCGCTGCCGCCTGACCACCCGGGAATTCCACCATGCCTCGTCTTCTTCTGCTTGCCGGCGTGCTCATGTCGCTGACCCTCAATGCCCAGGCCGATGGCATCAAGCGGGTCGCCCCGCCTGGCTCCAACTTCCCCATCTCGCAACTGGTCACCGTACCGGCCGGCAGCCAACTGACGTTCGTCAGCGGCACCCTGCCGGACGTGGCCGACGCCAAGGCGCCCAAGGGCAGTATCGCGGCGTTCGGCAACACCGAAACCCAGACCCGATCCGTGCTCGGCAAACTGCGCACGACTCTACGCAGCCAAGGCCTGGACGTGGGCGACATCGTTCAGCTACGGGTATTCCTGGTGGGCGACCCGGCCAACGGCGGCGCCCTTGACTTCACCGGGCTGCAAGCGGCCTACAGCGAATTCTTTGCCACCGCCGAGCAACCCCGCACGCCAACCCGCACGGCCATCCAGGTGGTGGCCCTGCCGCTGCCGGGCGCGCTGGTGGAAATCGACGCGATCGCGGCCAAGGCGCCCTGAGCGCGCGCGCCGAGCCAGACAAGGAACTGCATGCATGAAGCAAGCCTTTACCACTGCCCCACTGTTCACCATGGCGTTCGCCGCCGGCCTGCACACAGGCCCGGCGCTGGCCGACCAACCGGCTGCCCAGGCCCTGGGCACGGTGATCGTCACCGGCAACCGTGGCAGCGAGAAACGCACCGTCACCAGCAGCCCGGTGCCTATCGACGTGATCAGCGCCAAGCAGCTGCAGGAAACGGGCAAACCCGGCCTGATGGAAGCCCTCAGCGCCAGCGTGCCATCACTGACCCTGCCGGAAAAGACCGGCTGGGACGCCAGCGGCATGGCCCGCGCGCCAAACCTGCGCGGGCTCAACGCCGCCCAGGTGCTGGTACTGGTCAACGGCAAGCGCCGCCACACCAGCGCCACCCTGAACATCAGCGGCATCAACGCTGGCGCCGCCCCCAGCGATCTCGACCTGATCCCCATCAGCGCCATCGACCATGTCGAGGTGTTGCGTGACGGCGCGGCAGCCCAGTACGGCTCCGATGCCATCGCCGGGGTGATCAACGTGATCCTCAAGGCCGACACCAGCGGCACGGCCGTGGCCACTGCAGGCCAGGGCTACGACGGCAAGAAGCAGACCGTGCAGCAAAGCCTGAACAAAGGCTTCGAAATTGGCCGTGACGGCATCGTCCAGCTGGCGCTCGACGCCCGCAGCCAGAACGACGACAACAAGGCCAGTGCCAACGGCTACAGTCAGGCCGAAGCCCTGGACCGCGCCGGCAAGGTCACCTATGGCGGCTACGGCACGCCCAAGATCAACCTGCTGACCCTGGGCTACAACGCCGAACTGCCGCTGCAGGACGACCTGACCCTGTACTCCTTCAGCACCTGGTCGTACCGCAAGGCCGAGCAAGGCCAGAACTTCCGCCTGCCAACCATCGTCAATACCATCACCACCGGGCCCAACGGGCGACCGGCCGGCTACACGCCCACCTGGTACATCGAGGAGTACGACTACCAGGCGGCATTCGGTGCCAGGGGCCTGGCAGGCGAATGGGGCTGGGACCTGTCCAGCACTTACGGGCGCAACGAGGCCGAACAGGGCACCTGGAACAACCAGAACCCCTCGCTGGGCGAAGCCACGCCCAACCATTTCGAGTCTGGCACCTGGGTCAGTTCGCAGCTCACCAGCAACCTCGACCTGCGCCGCAGCTTCGAAGTGGGCCTGGCCAAGCCGCTGGACTTTTCCTGGGGGCTCGAGCAGCGCCGCGATACCTATCAGGTGCAAGCCGGCGACTGGGCCAGCTGGGCCGACGGCGGCTACTGCGCGGCACCAGGCAACTGCGCGGCCTCTGGCGCCCAGGTCACCAACGGTATTTCCCCGGCCGAGGCCAGCAGCGCCAGCCGCAACAGCTACGCCGGCTACCTGGACGTGGGTTTCAACCCACTGCCGCAGTGGTATTGGGGCGCCGCCCTGCGCTATGAACACTACGACCGAGGCATCGGAGCCACGCGCAGCGGCAAACTCACCACCCGCTACGAGCTGACCCCTGAGCTGGCCGTGCGGGCCACGGTGAGCAACGGCTTCCGCGCCCCCTCATTGGCCAACAGCCTGTTCAGCGCCCGCTCCACCACCTATGGCGTGGTCGATGGCGTGTACCAGTCGATCAACTACGGCGTGTTGCCGGTGGATTCGGCCGCCGCCAAGGCACTCGGCGCCGAGCCACTCAAGCCTGAGAAGTCCACCAACTACAGTCTGGGACTAACCTGGCAGCCCAGCGAGCGCCTGGCCTTCACTGCCGACGCCTACCTGATCAACGTGCGAGACCGCATCACCCTTACCGGCACCCTGCTCGGCCCCGAGGTTACCCAGGCGCTGCTGGCCAACGGCATCGATTCGACTTCGGGCGGCCAGTACTTCACCAACGGCGCCGACACCCGCACCAAGGGCCTGGACCTGGTGGGCAGCTATGACCAGGACCTGGGCGGCGCCGGTACGGTGAAGTGGACGGCGGCCTTCAACTGGAACGACACCGAGATCCTCGACTACAAGCAGAGCGTGAACATTCTCGGCACGCCCTATGAGCTGATGAACCGCCAGGCGCGCAACCTGCTGACCGAGGTACAGCCGCACACCAAGTTGATCCTCGGGGGCAACTGGCGCCTGGACCGCTACCGGGTCAACCTGGGGCTGACCCGCTACGGTTCCTGGCGTGAGGTGAATGCCGCCAACGACCGTTCGCTGGACCGCAACTACAAGGCGCGCTGGATCACCGACCTGGACGTCGGCTACCAGTTGACCAAGGACCTGGAACTGGCGATCGGTGCTCGCAACCTGTTCGACGTATACCCCGAGCGCCAGGCGCCGAGCAGCAAGACCATGGTCAAGGGGTACGGGGTGTACTCGCCGTATGGCTTTACCGGCGGTTACTACTTCGGGCGGCTGACCTACACCTTCTGAAACTGCCCGGGGCTGCTGTGCAGCTCCGGGTGGCCAATGCTGCGTTCGATGCTCATGACGACGGCCCCGTGTACGGTCCCATCATCATTGACTTTGCCTGACACTTGCTTGCCCGCCCGCCGGGGTCGTCTAAAGTTCTAACGCTATGTGCCAGCACCAGCGTCTTATTCAAGATGTGAAGGTGTCGTGAAATGAGAGTCGCTGACGACCGCCGTCGGTTTTCAACATGACTACCCTGCTTCGTACTGCGCCTCAACGTTCGCTGGTTGTTACCTTTAAAGGTACAGCGCTTCAATCACAAGGAGCGTCTGATGGAACCGGTGTACTGCCTGCGCCGCCCGGCAACCGTGCTGCTTTGCGCGGCATGCATGTCTGCCAGCACTGCCTGGGCCGGTGGCATTCTCATCTATGAAGCCGGCCAGGAAGGCAATGGCCTGGCCAATGCAGGCTCTGCCGCACTGGCCAACGACCCCAGCGTGCTGATGAGCAACCCGGCCGGTATCACCCGGCTCAAGGGCACTCAGATAAGCACCAATGCCCAGGTGATCCTCGGTGACCTGCGTTTTTCCCGCGACGGTGACAACCGATTCGACGGCAACGAAGGTGGCAATGCGCTGCAATACCTGCCAGGTGCCAGCCTGTTCATCAGCCACCAGCTCGACGAGCGCTCAGCCATCGGTTTTGGCATGTACGGCAATTTCGGCCTGGCCCTGGACTACGACGATGACTGGGCAGGCCGCTACTTTACCCAGGAAGCCGCCGTTATCGGCGTTTCGATGCAGCCGACCTGGGCCTACACATTCACCGACGACCTTTCCATCGGTGTGGGACCGCGCCTCATGGTCGGTTACTACCGCACCGAAATGGCCATCAACAACAACTTGCTGGGGCTCGCAGACCGCCCGGATGGGCAGCTGGAATACAAGGACACGGATGTCGGCGTGGGCGTCAACCTGGGCCTGCTGTACCAGCTTGCCCCACGCACCCGCATCGGCCTGGCTTACACCAGCAAGGTCAAGCTGGAGTTCAAGGACAAACCGCACCGCAAGGACATCAGCAACCCGTTACTGGACGTAACCCTGCGCAGGCTTGACGTGGACTCGCTTGAACTTGACCTTAATGTGCCGCAAACCGTCACCTTCAGCATCGCTCACCAGCTGGACGACCAGTGGACCTTGCTCGGTAGCCTCAACTGGCAGGACTGGAGCGACTTCGGCGATGTCGGTGTAGAGGTCGACAGCAACGCTGGCGGCACCAGCCGCACCGTCGACCGCAGGTACAAGGACACCTGGCATGCAGCGCTGGGCGCACAGTATCAGGCCACCCGGCAATGGCGCTGGAGTGTTGGCCTGGGTTACGACAGCTCGGCCGTGGACGACAAGGACCGCACGGTCGACAACCCCATGGGCGAGGCCTGGCGGCTGGCCGCTGGGGTCAACTACCAGGTCGACGAGGGCCTGGACCTGCACGTGGCCTACACCCTGGTGTGGCTCGGCGACATGGACGTCGAGCAGACCAAGGCACGCTCTGGCAGCACACTGTCAGGCAGCTATGACAACAGCGCTTTGCACATCATCGGCGGTGGCGCCACCTGGCGCTTCTGAAGCACCCGGTGCGGCAGAAACCGACAATCGCGACGAAGGAGAAGCTGCATGAACACCAAGCTTTTGGCTGCATCGCTGTGCATGGCAACCCTCATGCTGCAGGGGTGCGCCAGCAAATACGTCGGGTCTGACCAGTATTCAGGCTTCCTCAAGGATTACAGCATCCTCAAGGAGGACAAGTCGCCCTCTGGCGCCCCGGTAATGCGCTGGATAAAACCGGGGGTCGATGCCAAGCGCTACACCAGCGTCTACATAGAGCCCAGCCAGCTCTACCCCAAACCACAACCGACTGAAAAAGTGCCGCAAGCGACCTTGCAAGGCATCACCCAGTACTACGACCAGACCCTCAAGAACCATTTCTCCCAGGTATTGCCTCTGGCGACCAGCCCTGGGCCAGGCGTGCTGGTGGTGCGCCCGGCGATTACCGCCGTAAGCGCCCAGACCAAGAGCCTGCGCCCCTATGAAGTCATCCCCATTGCGTTGATCGCCGCCGGCATCAGCACCGCTACCGGCATTCGCGACCAGGACACCAGCATCGCCACTGAAGCCGCGTTCCTGGATGGCGACAGCAACCAGGTGGTGGCCGAAGTCGTACGCAAAGGGGCCGGGACCGAACTGGAGAACTCATCCCAGACCATGCAGGCTAAAGACGCCAAAGCCGTTCTCGATGGCTGGGCCAAGGACATGGTCAGCTCCTTCCAGGCCTTGCGGAAGTAGGCCATTTCTTTTCGGCGCCGGGTGGCCTGCACAGGAGCTTGCGGGTCGCCCCGGTGCAGATGACGAGGCGCGATTTCATGGACAGCATTCGCGGCAGCGCTTTACTGCATTATGACCAGCTACTGGCCGAACACGGTGCTGCCCAGCGGGACTTTCTGGCCCCGCTCCACATTCCTACGGATGTGGTAGGCAACTACGGCAAGCACCTGCCCTACCTGAGCCTGGTGCAACTGTTCGAAGACAGCGCGCACGCCCTGAGCCTGCCGCGCTTTGGCCTGGAGCCGGCGTTGCGGCAAGGCTCGACCCTGGTCGGCCCACTGCGCCACCTGGCCAACTCCGCCCCCACCGTGGGCCACGCCCTGATCGCCGTGATCCGTTACATGCGCCATTACAGCCCGGCCATCCACTTTCGCCTGGAGCAACGCGCCGGGCAGGCCATGCTGTTTTTCGACAACGGCGTTCCAGGTTCTGAACAGGCCCCGCAGATTGTCGAGAAGTCGGTGATGGGGGCGCGCTTGCTGATCGGTGAACTGCGCGGCATACCGTTGCGCCCACGCACCGTGACGTTACGCCACACCGCACTGGGTGATGCCGCGGGCTACACCCGCTATTTCGATTGCCCGGTGCTGTTCAAGCAGCCCCATAACTGCCTGGTGCTGGGCGCAGATGTGCTGCAGGAAGCCTGTGTACACCACGATAACGACCTGCATGCCATTGTCCGTCACTTCCTGGAGAACCAGCCTCTGCCTGGCGACAGCCTGCTGGCCTCGGTAGAGCGCAAGATCCAGATGCTGCTGCCTGCTCAGCGTTGCACCCTGGAGCAGGTGGCGCTGAGCTTGAACATGAACTCACGTACCTTGCAACGCCACCTGGCCAGCCACGGCATCGAATTCGAGTGCTACCTGGACGGTATCCGCCGCCGCCAGGCACAACAAATGCTGCGAAAGACCAGTTTGAGTGTCGGGCAGATCGCCAACGAGCTGGGCTATCGCCGTACCACTTCGTTCTGCCGTGCCCATTTGCGCTGGTTCGGCATCACGCCGCTGGAGCATCGACGCCAGTACGGCGACCCGGTGATCGCCGCACTGTGAGTGGCGCTCAGGCATCCCTGCCATCGCTACCCGGTTCCCGTGCGGGCACGGCGAACCATTTGTCGCGCGGCACCCACTTTTCCTGGGCAGGATCGCCAAGATAATGCGGCGACATGATCTGCACGCCGTATTCATTGAATACATCCTGAATGTTGGCGTGCAACAGGCTCAGTAACTCCGCACGCGGCCGTGGTTCGCTGGGCACTGCCTGGGCCACCAGGCGGTATTCGGGGTAAAAGTCCGAAAGCCCGGTCTGGAACACTTGCGGGTTGGGCCTGGCGAGAATCCCCTCCGTGCGCCGGGCCGCTTCCACCAATAGCGCCTCGACCTGGCGCCAGGGCGTGTCATAACCGATCGTGACCACTGTATCGACGATGTACCCCTGGCCCTGCACCACCCGTGAATAGTTGCGCGTCACCGAACCGGTAATCATCGAGTTGGGCAACGTCAGCACCTCGCCCAGGCCCGTACGGATGGTGGTGTTGAACATGCCCACTTCGGTCACCGTGCCTTCGTTATCCCCCACCCGCACGTATTCGCCGGCCTTCAGAGTGCGCGAATACGTCAGGATCAACCCCGCCGCCGCCTGCCCAACCACACTGGAGGCACCCAGGGAAATCATCAGGCCCAACAACACCGAAAGCCCTTTGAAGGCATCGGTGCCAGAGCCCGGCAGGTACGGGTAAGCCATCACCAGAGCAAACAGCCAAATCGCCAGCGACGTGAGCCGGGTGGTGGGCTGCAGGGTTTCTTCGGTCAGCCACTTCAGCGTACCTGGGCGGGCCATGCGTTCCAGCACGCGACGGCTGAAACCGCTGATGCCACGGGCGATGAAAAAGATCATAACGGCCACGGCGATACCAGGAATGGCATGCAGGATGCCGTCAAGCAGGTAACGCAGCAGGTCGAGCAGATGCACGTTGAGGCTTTCGCCCCACGGCCGGGTATAGGGAAACTGCGACAGCACGAAGCTCAGCCACTGGTAGCTAAGCAGCAGGACGATCACCCAGTACATCAGAAGCAGCAGCCGGTCGATCAGGAAATACACGTACTGCATGTCGAACAGCGGCAGCTGGCCTACCTTGATCTGCCGTGCCCGTTCTCGCATCAATTGCGGCAAGCGGCCGCGCAGCCTGCGCCGGCCCAGGTTGGCGCCCTTGATCAGCAGCACGAACACCAGCGTTGCCACGGCGGAAAAGCCCAGCGCCTTGAGCAGAAAACGCAGGCTGCGCGCTTCGCCGGTCTCATCCACGACCTGTCGCAATGTGGCCGCTGCCTGTTCGGCCGCCTCCCGGGTGTCTCCCCCCTCAACGCCCAAGTCCTGGGGCGCGACGATGAAGGCCCGGCGCCCGCCCAGCAGCACCAGGTGGCTGTTGACGATCGGGTCGACACTGACCCTCAGCTCGTCAGTACCGCGCAATGCCTCGTCGATCACTACCTTGGCCCGCTGCACGCGCGCGGCCGGGGTCTCGCCAAGCAAGGTGGCGTGGAACGTGAAAATGCTGCGGTTGGCAATGCGCAGCTCTGCCGGCTCCCCCGGCACGCCATCGGTCGCGCTGCCCACCGCATCCTTGCCCTGCCCCGCCATTGGCAACAAGGTGCACAGCATCAGCAGCGCAGTCACAAGACGATTCATTCGTGCTCCAGGGCCCGCCCTGTCCCGGGCTGTTATCAGTGCTGTCGCGTGTCATGCCCCTTATCTGACTTTCACGACATCGTCCGGCTTCCAGGTCTGATCGTAGAAGGCGTCTTCACTGCCGTACAGGCGCAGCGCCACGAGAAAATTGCGCCCCGGTATCGTCTGGATGAATGCGGCGTCGGCCACATCGGCCGGTTTTTCCGGCCCGAACCAGATTTCCAAGGAGCCGTCCGCCTGCTTGGGAATGTCGTAGTAACCATTGGTGGAGGGCAACAGTTGCCTGGTTTCGGGCATGGTTCCGTCAGTGATGTTGTACGCCGTCACCGCCCAGAACAACGCGGCAGGCGGGTTCGGCGGCAGGCGCAACTTGTATGTGCTGGCCCCTTCGAGAAACTTGCCATCCTTGTCGCGGCCGGTAAAAGGGTATTTCGAGCCCGCACCGGTGGTGTGCATCACCATGGCCGGTGCCGACGAGTAGGCAAACTGGAAGAAGTTGGCGCGCTGGCTCACGTCGAGGTAACTGTCCTGCATCCAGTCATTGGTGCCGCCGGCCCAGGTGTTTTCGTACTGGCGGTCGGTGTAGTACAGGTTGCGTTTGTCTTCACGGCCCAGTTGGCGGTTGGCCAGAATCATCTTCGGCGCCGTTTCCACGGCTTTCTTCAGCAGTTCCTCTTGCTTGGCCGTGGGTTTGAACGGTTCGCCCTTGATGATGCCAATCGAGGCCAGCACGCCGCGAAGCTCGGGATCAATGGCTTCGACCGGCTCGTAGTCGACGAAGGCTTTGAGCTTGGACCAGTAAGTGTTGTCGACCGGGTACATCATGTTCAACGCCCTGCCACTGGCATCGGGGAACTGCATCGGTTTGACGTCTTTTTCTACGGTGAACAGCGGATAGACGCGGGTGGTTTCCGCGTTTTTTACCGCAGGCTCCGGGTCAGGCTTGCCATCCCCTTTCGCCATGACGGTGCGGAAAAACAGAAACACATTGTAGGTGCGTGATTTGACCGCAAAGTAACCGCCCGGCACGGACCCGCTGTAGTCTGGCGGCAACAGCAGGTACAGCCCCCCTCGTGCACGGTCGGGCCCGACAGCGCCCACATCGGTCAGGGTGCGCTGGAAGAAGTCGGTGAACATGCCGATGACGTTGGCCGGCGCCTTCACCACCAGCGGGCCGGTCTGTTTCAGGTCGAGATAGCTCATGGAGTAGATCACGTCGGCATTCGGGGTGGGCACCATGGTTCGCGCGTCCATGCGCTGCTTCCAGATCGGCAGCACGTTGTAGCCGGCGCCGAAGGCTGTCTCCGAGCCATCTTTCATTCCCAGGGTATTGAGGGCCGGCAGCATGGTCATGTAGGCGTGGATCGCCCGCTGGTAGAACAACTCGTCACGCAGGCTTTCGGCTTCCTTGGGCTCGAGCCAGTTGCCGTTGTTGATCTGCCTGATCAGCGGCGAGGCCGGGGCCTGGTCCGCCGCCTGGGCCAGCGGCAGCAGCGCCAGCGCAGCAGCCAGTGCGGACAGCGTGAATACGCGTTGCATCGATCCCATTAGCGTGGCTCCTGAGTGGGAATGGCAATGAGCATGCCGCGGGCGTTACCTGACCTTCCTGATCACGGGAGGCTTCCAGCTGCCGTCGAGAATCGGTGCCTTGCCCCAGTACGCGCGGATGTACAGCGAGATGGGCTCCTTGGGGGATGGCAGCCAGTTGTTTTCCTTGTCCTTGCCTGGGGAGACTGCGCCAATGTAAACGGTCAGCGAACCATCAGCATTGCGCTTCAGGTCCTTGTTCTTGGTCCCCAGCGAGTAGCGGTTGAGCGGGTTGGCACTGAACAGGTGGTGCTGGTTGTACAACGTCAGCGACCAGAAACCCTGAACCGGTGGTTCCTCGCCCTTGGCGAAGGTGACCTCGTAGCTGTGCGCACCGTTGAGCTGTGCGCCACTGCCATCGTAGTCGGTGTAGTAGTACTGGGTTTCGTTGGGGCGGTTGTCGAACATGTTCGACTTGGCGGTGCCGGTACGGTTGAAATAGTCCACGCCCCATTGGGCATTGTTGGTCGAGCGATTCCAGCCATTGCCCGCAGGGCGTCCGTTGTGCTTCCACTGGAAGAACGGCGCGATCAGTTCTTTATCGGCCAGCTTGGCCTCTTCGACCATCAGCTTCTTGATGGCCGGGTCTTTTGCGGCGATTGCCATGAGTTGCCGGAACTGGGCGTAAAGGGCTTCCTCCCCAGGAAGTGGCGCAACGGTGTCCAGCACTTGCGGGAACTGATCGAAAAATTTCTCCGGGATGACCCACTTGGTTTCGCCTTGGCTGGCGCTGTCTGCATTGGGTACCGGGATGTCGGGGGTCTTCTTCCAGTCGATGGTCTTCATCTTGCCGTCAAAGTCGTTGAGCGGATAGAAGACGATCTGATTGAGTTTTTCCTGGATAGCGACGCGATCTGTGTCGGTATCGTCCATGAAAACCCGAGGAATGGTGTTGGCCAGCGCAGTGGGGCTGCGAATCACAGCTTCAACACCTTCAGGCTTTTCGCCCTTCCAGTCAGGCCCCACCAACAGATAAAAACCAGGTTTGCTGGCGTAGGGTTTACCCAACTGGCCGAACTGATCGGTGCGTTGATCGTACATGGCGTAGACCCAGAAGCGGTCGCCAAAGTCAGGCACCTGAGCGATCACCGGTTCTTCGTCCAGCGAGAAAAAGCCCAGCCCGTACACCACGTCCTGATTCGGGCAGGTGACGAAGGTTTCTGCCGGGGTTATGTAGTCATGCAGCATGCCCAGCTGGCCACGCGGTGCAGCGGGCAGAATGCCCCCCAGCAGGCCTGGGTGTGGTGCCTGGGTGATGCGGTCGTTGCGGTTGATCATGTTCACCATCGGCCAGCCCCACAGGTAGGCCATGCGCGCGATGGTTTTCACGTACTCCGGATGCATCAGCGCATCAGTGTCGGGCTGGGTGAGGTGGCCCACGCCTGGCGTCGGTTGCTCAACCGCCAAAGCCAGTGGCGAGCAAAGTGACAGGGCAATGAAAGCTGCACCGATGTTTGTTTGTGCCGTGCGCATGGTCGACGTCCTTGCAGTTGAGCAAGCCAAGGAGACGCATCGGCGAACAACGGCATGGCCACATCCACACGCTTCGCTTCGCTCTCCAGATCGTTTCGAAGTCTAGCCAGTGATGCACGCAGGTAACGGGTGTGGCATCATCATTTCACGACACCCCGTATTGTCTGGCCCCTCCAATCACAGATAACCGCCCCCGCTCAGTCACCAACGCAGCAGACGTGGCCCCAGCAAGGTGCCCACCAAGGTCGGCACCAGCATGCCGAGCACATACCACAGCCCCCAGAACGGCACCGCCATCTCCGGGCAATGCAGGCAATAGGCAAGTGTCGCCGTGGCACCGGCCAGCAAACCGCCCGCTGCGCCCGCCTGGCGCAGCCGGGTGGGGGCCAGGCCGCGCAACGCCCAGCAAATGGAAAACAGGGTGGGTAAAGACAACAAGGCGATGTTCAGCGGGCAGGTGCGCCAGGTGCGCCCCAGAACCAGTTCGGCCCGGGCACCCTCCGGCGCGCCCAGCAAGCTCGTCGCAGCCCCCAGCCACACCAACAGCAACGGCAAACCCAGCAGCCCCCACAGCACGCCGCCCCTCATCCCGGGCCTGGCCAACCGCTGGGTCAGCCACAGCGCCAGCAGTGCCAGGCTACCGGGCAAGGCAAGCTTGCCCCAGAACAGCGGGGTGTGTGCCACCCATGCCAGGTCGCTGCGCACACCGTACAAGGCCACGGTCATCAGCACCGCACCCAACGCTCCGCCCAGCATGGCAAGCGTCAGGCGCCGGGCCAGCGCGTGGCGCTGCACCGGCCCTTCACCGGTAGCCAGCAGTGCAATCAGGTCATCGGTCTTCATCGTCGCCCTTGCCTCCCATCAGCCTGGCCAATGCCTTCAGGCCCCGGTGAATACCTACTTTCACAGCCGAGCTGGAAAGGCCGGTCATGCGCGCCGTCTCTTCCACCGAAAGCCCCTCCAGCTTGACATGCACAATCGGCAAGCGCTGGCGCTCTGGCAGCTGTGCCAACAGCTTGCCCAGGTCCCGGGTGGCCTGGGCCGCCTCTTGCTCGCTGGCGGCAAACAGGTCGCTGTCATCCTCCAGGCCTTCGTGCAACGCGTCGTGGCGGGCATAGCTACGATAGTGATCCGCCAGCTTGTAGCGGGCAATGGCCTGCACCCAGGCGGTCAGCGGCTGCTGCGCCTGGTAGGTGTGGCGGGCGTTATGCACCGCCAGCAACACTTCCTGCAGCAAGTCTTCGACTTCGGCGGGGCGCTGGGCCAGGCGCCGTGACAAAAAACTGCGCACATGCACGGCCAACGCCGCCAGGAACATCCGGTAGGCCACCGCATCGCCCGCCAGCCCTTGCAGCAGCAATGCCTGCAACCGGGCTTGGCGTGCGCCAAGTGCCTCCTGATCAATAGTTCGTTGCATCGGCCACCCGGGTTACACCCACCGTGGAAGTTTTGTCGCGAAACATTTGCCGCCTTCATACGGTAGGCGACTGGCACGCGCCCGCAGATTTTTTTCAAGGTGCTGTAACCGGTATGGCCCACCGGGCGAATTACTCCATGAGCCGCCGGTACATCGCCGCGGCCCCTTCTTCCGGAGACCGCATCATGAAAACCCTCGCCCTCACCACCGCTGCCCTCGCCCTGGCCTCACTGGCCGGTGCCGCGCTGGCTGCTGACCCGGCCAGCAACGCCAGTACCGGCGCTGCGATGGAAAAATGCTACGGCGTCGCCATGGCCGGCAAAAACGACTGCAAGGCCGGTGCCGGCACCACGTGCGCTGGCAGTGCCAAAAAGGACTACGACGGCATGCACTGGAAAAACGTGCCCGCCGGCACCTGCACATCCATCAAGACGCCCGGCGGCATGGGCTCGCTGACCCCGATCAAGTCCTGAGCGCAGGCCACCGACCATGAACAGTATCGCGCCTCTGGGCGCCGGGCTTGGGCTGAAGGCCGAACACTACGTCGACGCCCTGGCATGTCAGGCCAGTGGGCTGTGGTTTGAAGTGCACCCGGAGAACTACATGGTCGGTGGCCCGCGCAGGGCGTGGCTGCAACGCTTCGCCGAACGCCACCCGCTGTCATTGCACGGTGTCGCGTTATCGCTGGCAGCGGACGCACCACCGGATGGGGCACACCTGCAACGCCTGCGCGCGCTGATCGATCAGGTTCAGCCGGCGCTGGTGTCGGAACACCTGGCCTGGTCGACCTGGCGAGGGCTGTACCACCCCGACCTGCTGCCGTTCCCACGCAGCAACGAGGCCCTCGCCCGCATCAGCGACAACATCGCGCGCACCCAGGACGCCCTGGGCCGTTGCATCGCCCTGGAAAACCCCAGTCATTACCTGCAGTTGGAAGGGCACGACTGGGACGAAATCGGTTTTCTCAGCGAGCTGGTACGCCGTACTGGCTGCAGCCTGTTGCTGGATGTCAACAATGTGTATGTCAGTGCCCACAACCTCGGCTTCAATGCGGCGGAGTACCTCGAACGGTTTCCAGCCCGCGCGATCAGCGAAATACACCTGGCTGGCCACAGCCACGACACCCAGGGCAGCCTGCTGATCGACTCCCATGACGCCGCCATCAGCGCCCCCGTCTGGGCCTTGTACCAGCAGTTGATCACGCGCATCGGCTCACGCCCGACCCTGATCGAGCGCGACGGCAATTTGCCTGGTTTTGGCGAATTGCTGGCAGAGCGGGACACCGCCCAGGCACTGCTCGATCAGACAGGTACACGACCATGATGCTATCCCTTGGCCAGTTTCAGGACGCGTTCATTGAAGCGCTGTATCACCGCCCAGCCCCACAACTGGCCGCAATTGCGGGCCAGGCTGCCTTCGCGGTATACCGCAACAGCGTGCTGGCGGGTGCAGTCGAAGCCCTGCGCGGCAACTTTCCCAGCGTCGAAGCGCTGGTCGGCCCGGGCTGGATGCAGGATGCCGCTGCGGCCTACGCGCAACGAACGCCGCCAGGCGACCCGCGGCTGATCCACTATGGCGCGGCCTTCCCCGACTTTCTCGAACCGCTGCAGTACCGCTACAACGTGCCTTACCTGGCCGATGTCGCCCGCCTGGATTTCGCCTGGTGCGAAGCGTTCGCAGCGCCCCAGGAACCCAGCCTTGCGCTAACCGATCTGGCCGGAATGACCGCCACAGACCTTGCAAACACCTGCCTGGCACCGCGTAGCAGCGTGCGTTGGCGCTGGTTCGCACGGCACCCCGTGTTCACCCTGTGGCATCACAGCCGCGAGGGCCTGTCCTGGCCGCAACACCAGCCTTGGGTAGCCGAGGGCGCGCTGTTGAGCGGTACGCAAGAAGGTGTTGCCTATCAGGCACTGGAAGTCGGCGGCTGCGCCTTTCTGGATGCCTGTGCCCAGGGCAGGGTACTGGAACAGGCCTCAGCGGCGGCGCTGACGGCCCAGCCCGACCTGGACTTCACACCGCTGCTTGGTCGCTTGCTGGCGGCCCAGGCCTTTCGTCCCCTGTCATTCGCCTGAAGGAGGCGTCATGGATACCACTCACCTCTCCCACCCCGAAACCGGTTTGCGGCGGCGCTGGAACCACCTGGCCGACCGGGTGCAAACGCTGTTGAGCGACACGCTGCTGTGCCTGGTCGCGCGTATTGCCATAGCGGCGATCTTCTTTCTTTCAGGCCGCACCAAGGTCGAGGGCTTTTTGACCATCACCCCCTCTACCTACGACTTGTTCCAGGGTGAGTTCGCCCTGCCGCTGGTATCGCCCTGGCTGGCGGCGCACCTGGCCACCTACGCTGAACACCTGTTCCCGCTGCTGCTGGTGCTAGGCCTGTTCACACGGCTCTCGGCCCTGGCGCTACTGGGCATGACCACGGTGATCGAGGTGTTCGTCTACCCTGATGCCTGGCCGACGCATTTGTCCTGGGCCGGCCTGTTGCTGCTGCTGATCGGGCGCGGGGCAGGTGCGCTGTCGGTCGATCACCGACTGGGGTTGCGCTGAATTCAACCCTAAATCAGATGGCGAGCAAGTGCCGCGCATCCCTTCGCACGGCTTGAGGGGGGACACCAAAGCCACGGATGAACACCTCGCGCATATGTCGACGGTCCCTGAAGCCGGTCTCCCTGGCCACCACATCCAGGCTGTGCCGGCTCTGCTCGATCATGAGCCGGGCAGCCTCTAGCCGCAGGCCCTCAATGGCCTTGGCCGGTGACTGCCCGGTCTCGGCGGTGAACACACGGGTGAACTGGCGCGTGCTCAGGTGTACGACGTCGGCAAGTTCCTCCACGCTCAATGGGCGGCTGAGGTGTTTGCGCGCGTAATCCAGCGCGCACTGGATACGGTCCGACTTGGGTGCAAGCGCCAACAGTTCGGAGTGTTGGGACTGCCCCCCGGAGCGGCGTTGGTGCATAACCATCTTGTGCGCCACCGACCTCGCCATCTCGGCGCCCAAGTCCTTTTCCACCATGCCCAACGCCATGTCCAGGGCGGCGGTCATGCCGGCAGACGTCCAGATCGGCCCATCGACGATGAAAATCCGGTCGTCCTCGACGTCTACCTTCGGGTGCAACTCACGCAGCTTTGGCGCATAGGCCCAGTGGGTCGTCGCACGCCGCCCATCCAGCACGCCAGCCTGCGCCAGCACGAAACAGCCGGTGCAAAGGCCTGCCGTGCGACGCGCAGCGTCGACGAAGCCCCGCACACTGGCCAGCACCTCTTCACCGGGTGGCGTCAAAGGCGTCAGCGTGCCAGTCACCATCCAGGTGTCCGCCAGCCCCGGGGCAGCCAAGGGCAGCGTGTCGATATGCATCCCCAGCGAAGAACGCACCGTGCCGCCTTCGATGGAGTAATTCTCGATCCTGTAAACCGCACTGCCCGCGACGATGTTGGCGAGCTCAAACACGGTTTGCGTCGCCAGGGACATGATCTGGAAGCCTTCGGTTATCAAATAGCCGACCCGGTGCATGGTTGAACCCCTCCACAGAATGTCCTTAAACACTACCTTATACGTCATTCAAGACAAGCGGCATTTTCTGCATTATGGCTTCACACCCCCAAACAACGGAGTATCACCATGACGCAGGCATTCAAAGGCACCGCGCTTGTCACGGGCGCGTCCACCGGCATCGGTTCGATCTATGCAGAGCGCCTGGCACAGCGCGGCTACGACCTGGTGCTGGTAGCACGCAACCGCGAGCGCCTTAACGCATTGGCTGGCCGGCTCACCACCGAAACCCGGCAGAATGTGGAAGTGTTCCCGGCAGACCTGGCCAATGCAGATGAACTGGCCAAGGTAGAACGCAAGCTGCGCGAAGACGCCAGCATCAGCGTGCTGGTGAACAACGCGGGCATCGGCACCCACACCGGCCTGCTGGACAGCGACGTCGAGCACATGGCCGAAATGATCAGCCTCAACGTCACCGCCCTCACCCGCCTGACCTATGCGGCCGTACCCGGTTTTGTGGCTCGCGAACAAGGTGCAGTCATCAACATCTCGTCCATCGTCAGCCTTGCGCCAGAGCTGCTCAACGGCGTCTATGGCGGCAGCAAGGCGTATGTCACCGCCTTTACCCAAGCCCTGAACAAGGAACTGGCGGGCAGGGGCGTCCAGGTCCAGGCAGTACTGCCCGGGGCCACCGCGACCGACTTCTGGCAAATCGGTGGCTTACCCGTGGAAAACCTCGACCCGGGCATCGTGATGTCGGCCCAGGACCTGGTAGACGGTGCGCTGCAGGATTTCGACAACGGTGTGCTGATTTCCCTTCCGTCAGTGCACGACCTGCAAGCCTTCGACCGCTACGAAGCTGGCCGACAGGCCCTGTTCGGCCTGCTGTCCAGCAACCAGCTGGCACCGCGCTACAGCGCCAGGTGATGGGTCGTGAGCGCTGGGCCTTTGCCGCCAGCGCCCACACCATTTTCACTTCAAAAGAGAAAGTCTTGCGCCTTTTGAGCGGTTTATCGATTCAATCGAAACGAATAGCCTTGACCCACTTGTCCCATTTCATAGAGGTAGCGCCAATGAAGGCCGTCGTTTACACCCAACCCGGTTTGCCGATCCACGACCCGCAATCGCTGTATGACGCCCAGTTACCCAAACCGGTACCTGGCGCCCGGGACCTTCTGGTCGAAGTGCGGGCAATTGCCGTCAACCCGGTCGATACCAAGGTCCGCGCAAGCCGTGGCGGCGAACAACCCCAGGTGCTCGGCTGGGATGCTGTGGGCGTTGTCCGCGAAGTCGGGCCAGAGGTAACCTTGTTTCAGCCTGGCGACGAAGTTTTCTACGCCGGCGCCATTGACCGCCCTGGCACCTACAGCGAGTTCCACGTGGTGGACGAGCGTATCGTCGGGCACAAGCCCCGCAGCCTGGACAACGCCAGTGCGGCTGCCCTGCCACTGACCGCCATTACCGCCTGGGAGCTGTTGTTCGACCGCCTGGGCATCGAGGAAAACGGCGGCCAGGGCCAAAGCCTGCTGGTGATAGGTGCCGCAGGCGGGGTTGGCTCGATCCTGGTCCAGCTCGCCAGCAAACTCACCGGCCTGACGGTCATCGGCACGGCTTCAAGGCCTGAAACCCAGACGTGGGTCAAGGCACTGGGCGCCCATCATGTCATCGACCACACCGAGTCGATCCCGCTACAACTGGAAACGCTCAAGCTGAACCCGGTCGATCATGTGATCAGCCTGACGCACACCGACACCTACCTCCCCCAACTGATCGAAGTGCTTCGCCCACAAGGGCAGCTGGCACTGATCGACGACCCGGCGCAACTGGATGTCATGCCCCTCAAGCGCAAGTCGCTTTCCTTGCACTGGGAACTGATGTTCACGCGCTCGCTGTACAAGACCGAGGACATGATCAAGCAGCACCAACTGCTCGACCGCGTTGCTCAACTGGTCGATGAAGGGGTGCTGAAAACCACCCTCGGTGAGCATTACGGCACGATCAGTGCCGAGCATCTCAAGCGCGCGCATGCCATGATCGAAAGTGGCAAAGCACGCGGCAAGATTGTGCTGGAAGGGTTCTGACTGCGCCCGGTTCACGTACCTGCGCGCCCCATGACAAACGCCTGCGCTATTCAGGCGTCGTCCGCCTGGCGAGCATCACCAGGCACACGTGGGGCTCTCAACAGCAAGGTGAAGCTGCCGGTCAGTTGCTGCCGAAGCTCCTTGGGCATGGAGAATGCAAAATGCACAAGCCATGACCCATCCCCCAGCAAAAACGTTTCACGACGGTAAAAAGTGACTTGTTGCTCGGAAATACCTATGCACACAGCTATCAGCAAGTCGCTTGGTTCTTTGTCCACGGGGGAGCCCCTGGCAAGCGCGCAAGGCGCTTTGATGGTTTGGCCACTTCCAGTAAAGAAACGCGGGCAGCATTCTCAAGGTTTTGCTGTTCGCTCTTTTTTCCACTGAACCTTGGAAACACCATCAGCGCAACCAGTGACACCGGTCGCTATCTGCTGAATGTGGCCGCCATGCTGAAGGAAAACTTCGATTTGCTCACAGATGCGCGCATGGGCTTTGTGTGCCGCGCTGGGGTACGTCTGGTACATGTTGGCGTCTCGGTTTTGAGCCACTGAACGACAGTCACCCGATCAATGACTATACACCCTGTGTTGTCGCGAATGGCTGAACCCTGGCCAAGCCATGCTTTTGTCGACCGAAGGTAGCTGCCGACGGTGCGTCGCCCTGGCCGGCATCCTCTTGCCCGCTCGTAGAGGCCAGCCTCCGAATAGCTACCTGCGGTTGGGCAAAATCCGGTTTCGTTTCTAACATGAAGGCGTTGCAGCATTGCTGTTGCGTGTCCCGACGCCTCTCGACAAGGAACCGAGAATGCCCACACCCGTCGTTGCCCGTCATTGCCTGCCCCTGCTGCTGGCCTTGGCCAGCCTTTGCGCCTACGCCCAAGAAGAAGTATCAGCCGAGGGCACGCAGCCGATCCGCGTACTGCTCGCCGCCGAACTGGAAACCACCCTGTCCAGCCAGATGAGCGGCACACTGGGCGAATTGAAAACCAGCTTCGGTGAACGGGTGGCCAAGGGCGCTACCCTGGCCCGTTTCAACTGCAGCGAAGCCCAGGCGCGTGGCAAGGTGGCGGTGGCCGAACTGGCCATGGCCCGGCAGAATCTTGAAGCCAAGAAGCAGTTGCGCAAGCTCGATGCCGTGGGCGATATCGAAGTGGCCGCCGCCAACACCGAAGTGCAGAAGGCCGACGGTGCCCGCGCCATGGGCGAAGCACAGTTGAGCTATTGCCAGGTACTGGCGCCGTTCTCCGGGCATGTCGCCAAGGTCTACGTCAAGCCTTACCAGACTGTCAGCGCTGGCACGCCGCTGTTCGACCTGGTCAGCGATGGTGCCCTGAAAGTGCGCCTGAACGTGCCTTCCAGCCAACTGAAGCACCTCAGCCCGGGCCAACCACTGGAAGTGCAGGTGCATGAAACCGGCAAGACCTACCCGGCGAAGGTCAGTGTGATCAACGCCAGGGTCGATGCGGTGGCGCAGACGGTGGAGCTGGAAGCTCACTTCGACCAGCCATTTCCTGAGTTGATGGCGGGCATGAGCGGCACGGCGCAGTTTGCGCCATGACCATGAACCAGCCACTGCCCCATCCGCAGCTTTTGCTGCAACTGGACGCCCTGCGCGACAAGGCCATGGCCGCCGAGTCGTTGAATGCGCTTGCCTTCAGCATGGCCAACGATCTTTATCCCTTGCTGCCGTTCCACCAGGCGCTGGTTTTCCGGCAGGCCAAGGGAGCGCTCGAACTGCTGTGCGTATCGGGGCTGGCGCGCCCCAGCGAAGACTCGCCTTACCTGGTCTGGCTCAAGCGCTCCAGCCGCTGGTTGGCGGGGCAGTTGGGCGCCCCGTCGCCCGCGTGGCTGACCCAGGCCACGGCCCAGCCCCCGTCAGACATCGCCGAAGGCTGGGCCGAGTGGTGGCCGTCTGGTCTGCTCTGCGTACCGCTGCATAGCCCCGAAGGCGAGCGCCTGGGCATGCTGGTGCTGTTGCTGGAAGAAGCCCCACCCGCGGCGCTTTACCAGCACCTGGACGGCCTGACCCGAACCTGGGCTTACTGCTGGAGCGCCCTGACCCGCCGCCAGCGCCTCGGCCGCTGGCGGCCCAGCCGTCGACAACTGCTGCTGGTCGCGCTGCTGTTCGGTGCCTTGCTGCTGGTGCCCGTGCGCCAGACCGCGCTGGCGCCGGCGCAGATCGTTTCGCGCCAGGCGCAGATCGTAACGTCACCGATCGATGGGGTAATCAACCAGGTGCAGGTGCGCCCCAACCAGCCCGTCGAAGCCGGTACGCCATTGTTCGCTCTGGACGAAACCACCTTGCGCAGCCGCGCCGATGTGCTCGGCAAGGAAGTCGCAGTCGCCGATGCCGAACTCGTGGCCGCCAGCCAGCGCGCCTTCGACAACCCGCAAAGCAAGGGCGAGCTGACCTTGTTGCAAGGCCGGGCCCAGCAGCGGCGCGCCGAGCTTGCCGCCGTGCAGGCGCAGCTCAAGCGTACCCAGGTGCTGGCACCGCGGGCCGGGGTGGCGGTGTTCAGCGACCCCAACGACTGGCTTGGCAAACCCGTGTCGACCGGCGAACGCATCATGCAGGTCGCTGACCCTGCACAACCGGCGATGCAGATTCAGCTCGCCGTGGCCGATGCCATTGCCCTGGAGCCGGGCGCAGAAGTCACCCTGTTCCTTACCGCCTACCCGCTCAGCCCGCTGAAGGGCAAAGTCCTGGAAACCAGCTATCAGGCAAGGCCCGCCGACGACGGCGTGGTGGCCTACCGCTTGCTGGCCAGCATCGACGAACGCCCCGCGCATGCCCGCCTTGGCCTGCATGGCACAGCGAAGCTCTACGGCGACCGGGTGGTACTTGGCTATTACCTGCTGCGCCGCCCCTTGGCCAGCCTGCGGGCCTGGAGCGGCTGGTAATGCTCGACCCCGCCGACCTGCCATTGCCGCCCCTGCGCGAAGACCTGCGCCTGTGCGAGGCCGCCGACAACCACGACGGTGAGCCCGCCTGGATGATCCACGACACGGTGGTCAACCGCTTCTACCGCATCGGCTGGCTGGAGTTCGAATGCCTGCTGCGCTGGGGCCAGTCACCGCGCCAGATCAGCGCGCAGGTTTCACGCGACAGCGCACTGAACCCGGATGTGGAACAAGTGCTGGAGCTACGCGCATTTCTCGAGCAGCACCACTTGCTGCGCCCCGGCAGCGAGCAGTTGGGCCGGCTGCAGGCGCAGAGCGAGGCGCGCACCTGGTCGAGCTGGCGCTGGTGGCTGCACCACTACCTGTTCTTCCGCATCCCGCTGCTGCGCCCGCAAGTGGCGCTGCAGCACCTGGCCAAGGCCCTGGGCTGGCTGTTCCATCCGCTGACCGGCCTGTCGGTGGTCGCGCTGAGCGTGCTGGGGATCATCCTGGTGATGCAACAGTGGGACAGCTTCACCCATGCCGTGGTGGAGTCATTCTCCAGTGAGGGGCTGTTGAGCTTCGCCCTGGCGCTGATCGTCGCCAAGACCTTGCATGAGCTGGGCCATGCGCTGGTGGCCACGCGCCTGGGGCTGCGGGTCGGGCACATGGGCGTAGCCTTTCTGGTGCTGTGGCCCATGCTGTACACCGACACCGGTGAAAGCTGGAAGCTCAAGCGCCCCCGCCAGCGGCTGGCGATCGCCTCGGCAGGCATCGTCACCGAACTGTCCCTGGCAGGCCTGGCCACCTTGGGCTGGGCACTGTGCGACGACGGCCCGCTGCGCAATGCCCTGTTGTACCTGGCCACCACCAGCTGGGTGTTGTCACTGGCGCTCAATGCCAGCCCGTTCATGCGCTTCGACGGCTACTTCATCCTCAGTGACCTGCTCGACTTCCCCAACCTGCACGAACGCGCCTCGGCACTGGCGCGGGTTGCCCTGCGGCGCAACCTGCTGGGGCTGCAGGAAGCGTGGCCGGAGCCGTTCCCCGTCGGGCAGCGTCGGCTGCTGGTGGCATTCGCCTTCGCCACCTGGTTGTACCGCCTGGTACTGTTTCTGGGGATTGCGGTGGCGGTGTACCTGTTCTTCTTCAAGCTGCTGGGGATCGCTCTGTTCATGGTTGAAATTGCCTGGTTCATTGCCTTGCCGGTGAAGCGCGAGCTGAACCATTGGTGGCAGCAACGTTCGCGCATCCCGGTGCGGCGCAAGCACCTGTTCTACCTGGGCCTGGGGTTGGCCCTGCTGGCATTGGCGATCCCGTGGCACAGCCAGGTGGATGCCGTTGGGGTGGCCCGCGCCGAGCATCAGTTGCGGGTGTACACCCCCTACCCCGCGCGCCTGCAGACCCTGCGCGAACAGGGCCCGGTCAAGGCAGGTGACGTGCTGGCGGTGCTCGACGAACCCGACCTCGACTCACGGCTGCGCAGCAGCGAAGCCACCGCCCGCAGCTACCAGGCACGCCTGTCTGGCCTGCTGGCCGACCCGGCCGGGCTGAGTGTGGACGCTGCCACCCGGCAACGCCTGAGCGTACAGAACGAAGAGGCGCGTGCTGCCCGCAACGAAATCGCCCGCCTCAACCTGCAGGCACCGTTCGCGGGTACCTGGCTGGACCGCGACCAGGACTTGCGGCCAGGCCAGTGGGTCAGTCGCCAGGAGCCCATGGGTATCCTGATCGACCCCAGCCACTGGCAGATCGATGCCTATGTGGCGCAGGGCCAGGTGCACCACCTGGCCGTCGGCAACCCCGTGCTCTTCTACCCCGAAGGCCAGGCCAGCGCCTTGCGCGGCAAAGTCCTGGCCATCGGCAGCACGCGCGCCAGCCAACTGGCCCACCGCATGCTGTCTTCGCATTTCGGCGGGCCGATACCGACCGGCTCACAACCCCTGGTACCCAACAATGCCCTGTTCCAGGTGCTGATCGCGCTGGACGCGCCACCCGCAAGCCTGCACGAGATGCGTGGCAGGCTGAAGATCGAAGGGCAGCGGCGTAGCGTGCTAGGGGAGCTGGGCACCTGGCTGGCGTCGGTCGTATTGCGCGAGAGCGGCTTCTGAGCAACCGGATCGGCCGCGCTTGCACCGAAATGGGAACCGGCTACGCTTGCTGAGATTCCGATTCTGGCGTCGTTTTTGCGAGCAGGTATTCATCATGGACATGAAGAACAGAGCCGGTATCGGCGCCCTCTTGCGCCCCCGCTCACAAACCCTGGCCCTCGAACAACGGATTCTGTTCGACGGTGCTGCCGCTACCGCTGTCGACCAGCAGCACAGCGATCCCGGTCACGCCGAGGCCAAGGACACTGCCCACCCTGCCCCCACCGCCAGTGAAGCGCAAACCACCGCCACACCCGCCGCCCAGCCGCGCAACCTGGTGGTGATCGACGCCCGAGTGGAAAACCGCGACCAGCTTGTCGCCAACCTGCCGGCCGGCACCACCGCACTGGCTGTGGACGCGGGCCAGGATGCCGTCGCCGCCATCAGCAATACCCTGGCGCAACTGGGCAAGGTCGACTCCATCCAGGTGTTCTCCCACGGCGCCGCAGGCCAGTTCACACTGGGCAATCAGGTGTTCACCCAGCAAACCGTTGAACAGCTGGGCGACCGCCTCAGTGCCTGGCGCGCAGAACTGAGTGCGGGGGCCGATATCCAGCTGTACGGCTGCGATATCGGCGCCGGCAGCAGTGGCCAGGCGCTGGTCGACGAACTGGCGCGCTGGACCGGTGCCGACGTTGGCGCCTCGAGCAACGCTACCGGCAGCCAGCTGGCCGGTGGTGACTGGCGCCTGGAAGTGCGCAACGGTGACGTGGACAAGTCCATTGCCCTGGCCGCGTCCACGCTGGCCAGCTTCCAGGGCCTGCTGGCCGATGCCAGCCCCACCGTAAGCCTGAGCAGCGGCGGTACCGAGGTTCAGCTGGGGGAACAGTTCACCTTTACCGTCAGCTTCACCAACCCCTCGACCCAGGAAGGCTACGCGCCTTACATCGACCTGTTCATGCCGGCCACCGGCCGCGACGGCAACGATGGCGCGACGTTCGTTTCCGCCACCTACCTGGGGCAAGCGGTGAACAGCTTCGTGATCACCTTCGACGCCAATGGCAATGCCAGCCACCCGCTGGCCAAGGACGCCAATGGCAATGCGCTGGTGATCAATGCCGCCAGCGTCGGCATGAAACCCGGTGACCAGATGGTGGTACTGCAACTGCCTTACGCCAGCGTGACCAATGGCCAGCCCGGCATCGATGTCCAGGTGACCGGGCTGTTGAGCAACCTGGCGGATACCAGCTACTCCGATGGCGCCCCCAACCTCACCATCAATGCCAGAGCCGGTTTCGAGTACGGCAACGACTCGCTGAACAACCCGGTGCAGGACCCAAGCCTGGTGGAAGCAGCGCTGCACGGTTTCATCATCACCCCTACCCTGCTCAAGGTCACGCAAACGGTCAACATGCCCGAGGGCGAAACCGTCACCGGCCCCAACTACACCCGCACCCAGACGGTCACCGTGACCCCTGCCCCCGGCCAGACCCTGACCAACGTCACCGTGACCCAGACAGTGCCCGATCAGGTACACGTCAGCGCCATCACCCCAGGCCCGGGCGGCACACTGACATCGGTGACTCTGCACGACGGCACGGTGCTGACCGACCCTGCGCTGATCGCCGCCGCGTTGGCCAACCCCAATGCCTTCGTGGCCAGCTATGCCATTCACTACGACAGCCTGAGCGCCGCAAGCGAAACCCAGGTCAGCTTCTATGTGCCGGAAATCGACGCCAATGGCCGCCCGGTGCTTGACCCGACCACCGGTAACCCGGTCACCATCAATTTTGGTACCGCCAGCGTGACGGGCGACTGGAACCCGCTTGACCCACGCGACCGCCCCCTGGACCCGGACGGCTACCCGTTCAGCGAAACCGGCAATGGCCAAGGCGTGACCTTCGTCGCCAAGTCGATCACCCTGCTCAAGCAGGTTGACCTGCAGAACGACGTCGGCAGCGTCGGCCTCACCCCCGGCGACACGCTGCGCTACACCATGGACGTGGCCATTTCCGACTTCTTCGCCTTCGGGGAGAACATCCTCGAGCAAGGCCAGTTCACCGTGACCGACCAACTCGGCGACGGCCTGACCTTCAGCAGTGCCAACCCGCCCACTTTGTTGCTGCAGGGCAACGGCACCTCATTGAGCATCGCCCTGGTCTTTACCCAGGCGGTCAGTGCCGACGGCACCACCACCCTGGTGTTCGACATTGCCGAATCCATCCGTCAGGCCATTGCCGGCCCCGGTGTGGCGGCCTTGTTCGGTGACCTTTACGACGATACCGAGCAGAACGGTGCCACCGGCCTGCGAATCGTCTATGACGCTACGGTCGACACTGCCTACACCACCGACCACCCGCCCCACGACCAACTCAACGAAGGCGACAGCGTCGGCAACAATGCCATCGTGGCTGCTACGGTGCTGCGCGATGCGCTGAACATCGGCGGCACCCAGACTGATGGCTCCAGTACCCTCAGCACCATCGAAACCTCCAATGTCGATATCGAGCTGACCCAGGTCAACGGCGGCAACCCGCCCGCCAACGGGGAACTGCGCCCGGGCGATGTGGTGACCTTCACCATCAGCTACGACTTGCTGATCGCCGACTACGAGAACTTCAAGCTTACCGCCTACCTGCCGCTGCCGTTGCTTGACGCCAGCGGCATCAGCTGGAGCTTCGGCACCGGTGTCGGGCAATGGTCCATCGGCAGCGGCAACACCATCCTGGACGTGCCGGACAGCGTCACCACCGGCCCTGGCAACTCCATCGTCTTCGACTTCGGCAACTATGCTTCGGGCGGCCTGAATGGCGGCACCGTGCAAGTACGTTTCACCATGGTAGTCGGCGACCAGCCGTTCGCCGACCAGCGTGAGCTCGACGTACTGGCGCAATCGAGCCAGACCACCACGGTGGACAAGACGGTTCTGGTTTCATCGGACGTGGCGGTGATCGAATCGGTGGCCGAACCGGTGCTGGACATCAAGCACGGGGTTGTTTCCAGCAGCAACGGCACGGTCACCGGCACCACCGGCAGCTGGAACGCCCCCGGCACTGGCGGTGTGCCGTTCAGCGGCAGCGTCACCAGCCTGGCGGCGGTAGACGGCAACGTCAGTGGCATCGACGGCGCCGATACCCTGCGCCTGGCCACTGCCCTCAAAAACACCGGTGGCGGCGGGGCCTGGGATGTCAGCACCAGCATCACCTTGCCCAGCGGGCTTGCCTTTGTCGGTGGCAGCCTGGCGGCAGCCAACCTGCAGGTCTACCGGGGTGACGGCACCTTGCTGGTGGCCGGCAGCGACTACACCGTCAACGGCACCACCATCACCTTCCTTGACGCCAATGGCCAGGCCACCCTGCTGGCCGGCCGTGCGGGCACGGCCAGCGACCTGTCCGGTGCCAACGTGGTGGTCATTACCTACGACGTCACCGTCAACGATGCGATCCTGGCCTCCAGCACCCTGCAAAGCAACGCGGCGCTGACCCACTACGCCAGTGTCGACGGCGGCCAGGACTTCACCCCCACCGACCTGGTGGAAGTCGCCAACCAGCAGGTGGCCGCCCCCGGCATCAGCAAGACCTACCAGAACGGCAGCCTCAGCGACGATGACTCCAGTGCCACGCACACCACCGGCAGCAACCTGGTAGTCGGCGAAAGCATGACCTACGACATCGTCGTCACCCTGCCCGAAGGCGTGACCAGCAACCTGCGCCTCAACGACCTGATCCCACCCGGACTGCGCCTGGACCCACGCTTCAATGGCAACCTCGGCTACCAGCTCATTACCACGGTCGCCGGCAGCGCGGCGCTGACCGCAGACTTCAATGGCAACGTCAGTATCAACCCGCTGACGCCAGACGGCAGTGACGGTGCTGACCTGCAACTGGTATTCATCAGTGCCGGTGCCAGTGCCGACAACGTCACCGGCAACAACAGCTTCGTCATCCGCCTGGTTCTGGTGGCCAGCAATGTCACTGGCAACCAGCAAGGCACCACGTTGAACAACGGTGCGCAACTGGTGTACAGCGACCCCGACGGCGATACCCCCAATGGCACCACGCCAGTGGAACGCAACGTGGTCAGTGCGCAGCAGCCAGGCGTCACCCTTGTCGAGCCGACGCTGACAGTGACGCAACAGATCACCTCGACGCCAGTGTTCGGGGGTTACGAAGATGGCGATGTGGTCACGTTCGAAATCGTCATCACCAACACGTCGGGTACCGACGCCTTCGATATCAGCCTGTTCGACGGCCTGCCCACCGAACTGAGCGGCATCAGCATCAGCGGTATCGCCTACAGTGGCGGCGCAACCAACAATGGCGGCGACGACTTCATCATCCAGGGCGGCCAGCTGATCAGCGTCAGCGGGGCCAATATCGACATCGCCAACGGCGGGCGTATCGTGCTGCAGCTGACAGGCACCGTAAACGCCACGGCAGCCGGTGAAGCGGCCTTCGCCAACGCCGTGGAGGTGCGCTGGACCAGCCTTGACGGCAGCAGCAATGCGATCGACACCGTCAATGGCGAGCGCAGTGGCGAGGATGGCCTGCTCAATGGCGGCAGCCTCAACGATTACCGGCTTGCCTCGTTGCTCACCTTCCCGGTCAGCAACGGCGTGCGCATCTCCCGGGTTGGCGGTGTTGCCGATACAGCGCCGGCCACCAACGGCAGCGGTGCCACCGACACCGGTGGCCTCTCGGAGAACGTGGTGGTCGGTGAGATCGTGCGCTATCGCGTGGCAGTACTGGTTCCCACCGGCGACAACCCCGACTACCAGATCCGCATCGAACTCGCCGCCGGCCTGGAGTTCATCCCTGCCAGCCTCAACAACATCCTCATCGCCTTCCTTTCCAACACACCTGCCGGGCTGACCACCGATGCCACCAACCTGATCAGCAGCGGCACCCTGAGCATGCAGGGCAACGAGCTCAGCGATGTGGCCCAAGGCATCAACCCGGACCTGTCCGGCGTAGTACCGACCGGGGTGTTCGACATCAATAACGGGCGGTTGGTCATCACCACCAATGCCGATGGTAGCCAGACCGTCACTTTCAGCCTGGGCAACCTGATCAATAACGAAATCAACGACCCCGATGTCGAAGGCGTGGTGTTGGAATTCAACGTGCGCGTCAGCAACGTGGCCAGCAACCAGGCCGGCGCCAACCTGGGCGTGTCGGCCCATGAGCACGTCGGCATCAATGGCGGCGTGGACAGGGGCAAGAGCGACACCCTGTTCGAGCGGGTAGTCGAGCCCGGCTTCGTCAACCTGGACAAATCGGTCATCGACGTAAGCCCAGGCAATGGCACCACCAATGCTACTGTGTCGGTCAGTTTTACCCAGAACGGTGACGTGCCCGCCTACAACACTCACCTGGCCGACCAGTTCCCCAGTGGCAGCAACTACCAGGTACAAAGCATCCTGCTCAACGGCACAGCCCTGGACCTGGCCAACCTGCCGGCCGGTGTCAGCTTCAGCGACGGCACGGCGATTTCGCTAGACTTCGACCGCCTGGCGCCAGGTGACACCGTGCAGGTGATCTACACGGTCACCCTGCCCAACGTCACCATCGCCGACAATGCTGCCAGTTCTGCGGTACTGACCTGGACCAGCCTGCCCACCGACTTCGAGAACAACGGCTGGGGCGGCTCGCTGCCCGCCACCGCCGGTGGCGCCACGGGTGAACGTACCGGCCAGGACGGCGCCAGCGGCCTGAACAACTACGTGCTCAGCGAAGGCGCCGGCATGGGGGTGATCCAGGGCACCCTGTGGGACGACACGCGCAGCGCCACCGACAGCGTCACCCCTGATGGCCCGGGCCTGGACGGCATCGGCGTAACCCTGACCTGGGCCGGTGACGACGGCCAGTTCGGCACTGCCGACGACCGCACCTTCTCTACCGTTACTGCCAATGGCGGCTTGTACCAGTTTGCCCTGCTGCCCTCGGGCAGCTACCTGGTGGCCGTGGCGCAAGACCATCAGGCCGCGGCGAACAACCACTTCCGGCTGCGCATCGACAGCGACACCGGCACTGCAGCCAGTGGGCTTGGCGGCATCAACCTGGCCTTGGGCGAAGGCTCAACCGGCACTGCCGATGCCGGCTATGTGCACCTGAACGAAGCACCGATCAACACCGTGGCCGACCAGCAGGGGCTGGAAGACACGGTGCTGCACCTCACGGGGCTGGCCATCAGCGACGTAGACGTGAATGCCGGCAATGCCGACGGGGTAATGACCATTACCCTGTCGGTACTCCACGGGGTGCTCTGGCAAAGCGCTACCCCACCGGCAGCCAACGCCACCCCACCGGCCGGTGCAGGCCGCAGCCTGGTGCTGACGGGCACCCTGGCAGAGTTGAACGCACTGCTCACGCAGCTTTATTACAAGGGCGACCAGGACTTCAACACTGCCCTCACCGCCGAAACCCTGACCATGGTCACCAACGACCAGGGCAACTACGGCGACCACCCGCTCAACGGCGACGGCATCCCTGGGCAAAACCCCGTCGATGCCCTGACCGACACCGACGTGATGAACATCATCATCACGCCGGTCAACGACGCGCCCATCGCCAATGCCGACCTGGCGATTGCGGTGGAAGCCGGCGGTTTCAACAACGGCGACCCGGGTGTGAACCCGACGGGCAACGTGCTGCTCAACGACACCGATGTCGATATCCAGACCAACGGCGACGTGCTTACCGTCACCCGCATCGCCAACAACACCACGCCGGGCGGCGTGGCGGTAAGTGCTACTGGCATCACGGTGCTGCAGGGGCTCTACGGTACCCTGGTGATGCGCCCCAACGGTGGCTTCCAGTACATCGTCGACAACGACAACCCCGCGGTGCAGGCACTGCGTACCGCTGGCCAGTTCATCAGCGAGTTCTTCAGCTACGACATCGTCGACACCGGCGGCCTGGGCAGCAGCGCGGTGCTGCAGATCAATATCCACGGTGCCAACGACACGCCGATCGCCCACGGCGACGTGGGCACTGCCATTGAAGCCGGCGGTACCAACAACGGTACACCAGGCCAGGATGCGGTAGGCAATGTGCTGGACAACGACACTGACGTCGACTCCCCGGCGTTGGGCGAAACCAGGCATGTCACTACCCTGCGCTTCGACGGCCCGGGTGGCGGGCGCATCATCCCCCTGCCCAGTGGCGGGTCGACCACCATGGTCGCCAATTTCGGCACGCTGACCCTCAACAGTGATGGCAGTTACCGCTACGTGGTCGACAACAACAATGCTGCCGTTCAGGCGCTCTCCCCCGGCCAGACCTTGGTCGAGCAATTCAGCTACCAGATGGCCGATACCGAAGGCCTCAGTTCGATCAGCGTGCTGGTCATCACCCTCCAGGGCGCCAACGATGCCCCGGTGGCTGTGGACGACCATGGCACCGCCACCGCCGGTGCCAGTGATGGCAGCCCGGCACCGGTCAATGCCAGCGGCAACGTGATCACCGGCAACGGTGGCGTGGGCGCAGACACCGACGTCGACAACCTCGACCAGCCGACCGCCACGCAGCTCAAGGTCGACGGTGTGCGCAGCGGCCTGGAAAGCGCCGGGGGCACTTTAAGCCCGATCGGCGCCGGCAGCCCCGCAACCCTCGACGGCAGCGTGGCCCGTCTGGCCGACAACAGCCTGGTCAGCGGCAACTTCGGCCAACTCACCCTCAACCAGGACGGCACCTACACCTTCGTCGTAAACAGTGCCGACCCGGCCATTCGCGCCCTGGCGGCCGGGCAAAGCCTGGACGTGATCTTCACCTACCAGATCCACGACAGTGGCGGGCTGACCGACCAGGCGCAACTGGTAATCACCGTCACAGGGGTCAACGACCCACCCGTGGTCAACGCCATCAGCATCGACGCCATCGAAGCCGGCGGCCTGAACAACGCCATTGCTGGCGTCGACCCCAGTGGCAACATCAGCGCCGCCTACAGCGACCCTGACGGTGATACCCTGAGCATCAGCGGCGTGCTCAGCCCGGCCGGTGTCGCCGGCATCCTCGGGCAACCCCTGGCGGGCAACTATGGCACCCTGCTGCTGGACAGCCAGGGCAACTACCGTTACGTGGTGGACAACACCAACAGCGCCGTACAGGCCCTGCGCACCGACGCCGACCGGCTCACCGAGGTGTTCCAGTACAGCGTCAGCGATGGTAATGGCAAGACCGTCTCTGCCACTTTCACCGTGGTCATACACGGGCGCAATGACACGCCGATTGCCATCAATGACAGCGCCATCGCCGTCGAGGCCGGTGGCGTGAACAACGGCACGCCAGGCCAGGCCGGCAGCGGCAATGCACTGGGCAATGACCTTGATGTGGACGCCGGTGACAGCAAGACGCTGGACGGCATCTACCTGGGCACCCTCGCCGCAGGCGGTACCTTCGCCCAGGTCGGCGCAGGCGCCACACAGGTCGCCGGCAGCTACGGCACCTTGAGCATCGATGCCAACGGCAATTACGTCTACACCGTCAACGACAGCCTTGCGGCCGTACAGGCCCTCAAGGCCGGTGAAAGCCTGGTCGAGACCTTTAGCTATCGCATGCACGACACGGACGGCGCCAGCTCCCAGGCACAAATCGTCATCACCATTGAAGGGCGCTACGACACCCCGGTGGCCCATGATGACCTGGCGTACGCGGTGGCTACCGATGACGATGGCAATGGCGGGCGCAACCCCACCGGCAACGTGCTGAACAACGACACCGACGTGGATGCCAACGACAGCAAGACCGTCACCGCCGTGGGGGTGGGCGAAGAAAGCAGCAACCCGACCCTCGACCCGTTGACCGGCAGCGCCACCGTTACCACCCAATACGGCACCCTTACCCTCAATGCCGACGGCAGCTACCGCTTCGTGGTCAACTCCAGCGACCCCGATATCATTGCGCTTGGCCCGTTGGGCTTCGTCATCCAGCGCTACACCTACCAGGTCACCGACGGTGGCGGCCTGAGCGACACAGCCACCCTGTTCGTGCTCATCCGCGGTGAAAACCAGCCACCGGTGGCCAACCCCGACCAGGGCCTGGCCATCGAAGCCGGCGGCCTGGACAACGCCATCCCCGGCAGCAACCCGGCCGGCAACGTGATGGATAACGACACCGACCCCGATACCATCAACATCATTCTGCCGGAAACCCTCGAAGTGCTGGCGTTCTGGGGCGGTGACGGGCCACTACCGGGCAACCCGACCGGCGTGGGGCAGACCTTGCGTGGCCAGTACGGCGACCTGACACTGAACGCCGACGGCAGCTGGGGCTACGTACTCGACAACAGCCTGGCGGCGGTGCAGGCACTGCGTGTCAGCGGCCAGACCCTGGTGGACAACTTCACCTACCTGCTCAGCGACCTCTGGGGTGGCACCGCCAACGGCCTGCTGAGCATTACCATCGACGGCCGCAACGACGTCCCGGTGGCCCACGACGACACCGCCGTCGCCGTGGAGGCCGGTGGCGTGAACAACAGCAGTGCCGGGGTTGACCCGCGCGGCAACGTGCTGGACAACGACATCGACGTGGACGGCGTGCAGTACGGCGAGACCAGGACCGTGCTGCAGTACAGCGCCGAAAACGGCCAGACCGCCAGTGCCGGCCAAGTGCTGCAAGGCCTGTACGGCACACTGCTGATCAGTGCCGACGGCAGCTACCAATACCTGGTCGATAACGCCAACCCCATCGTGCAGGCCATGCGCAGTGCCAGCGAAACGCTTCGCGAGGTGTTCACCTACCGCATGCGTGATACCGCTGGCGCCACCTCCGAGGCACGCCTGAGCGTGACCATCCAGGGCGCCAACGACAACCCGGTGGCCCGCGACGACAGCAACACCGCCAGCGACCAGGTGCCGGCGCCACATACCCGGGGCAACGTGCTGCCCAACGACAGCGACGTGGACGGCGGCGATAACCTGACCGTCACTGGCATCCGCAGCGGCCAGGAAGGCGCCAGCGGCACTGCCGGTGTCATCGGCCAACCCATCGCCGGCCGCTACGGCACCCTGGTACTCAATGCCGATGGCAGCTACACCTACACCATCGACCTGAGCAACCGCGAGGTGCTGGCGGCCGCGGGCCTGGGGCAAGTGCTCCAGGACTACTTCACCTACACAGTCAGCGACCTGGCCGGTGCAACCGACCAGGCCCAGCTGACCATCACCCTGGATATCTCCACGCCGTACATTCCGCCAGGGCCGTACCTGGACCGCGACAGCCAAGGCAGGTCGGGCGGCTTGCCGCTGCCGGACGTGAGCCCGGCAATCTTCGTCACGCCAGTGGTGGAGCAGGTCAACCAGGCCCTGACCCTGTCGTCCTGGGGAGCCGATGGCAGCAATGTGCAGCTGTTTGCCACACCCGAAATCGAAAGCCAGTCCCTCGGCGCCCAGCTCGGCCAGGTCAACGGCCAGTTCGTCGCCAAGGCCGTGGCCGTCAGCCGGCTGGCCAGCGAGGAAGACAAGGACTGGGTCGACGGCCGCCAGGGCGTCACCGGCCTGAGTGCCGACGGCCTGCTGCCAGACCCGTCATTATGGGCGCCACTGCCTCGCGACATGGTGCCCGAGCAACGCGCACAGCCGGCGAACGGCTTCCGCGCACAATTGCGCGAAGCCGCGCAGCGTCGTGGTAGCAACGCACCATGACGCCGATGTCTCATCACGGATTGAACAAGGACAGCCTATGCCCGTATCGACATTGAAAAGCCTGAGCACCGTCACCGCCCTCGGCCTGCTGCTCGGTGCCTGCTCGGCCTTCGAGCCCAAGCCCTACAGCGAAGACGAAATGCGCCAGCGGGTCATCGAGGACCAGGCGCGCATGTACAAGGAACAGGAACCGGTCAACGGGCCGATCACGTTCTACGAAGCGTCGGCACGGGCCTTGAAGTACAACCTCGACTACCGCCTGAAGCTGCTGGAGAGCGCCCTGGCGTCAGACCTTCGCGATGTCTCCAGTCACGAGATGCTGCCGCGGCTGGTCGCCTCCGCCGGCTATGCCGGGCGCAACAACGACTCCGGCGGCACCTCGATCGGTATCGAAGACCGCCAGGTCAGCTTGCGCCCGTCCACCTCCGAGGAACGTTACCGTACCCTGTACAGCCTGGGCCTGTCGTGGAGCCTGCTGGACTTCGGCGTTGCCTATTTCCGGACCCAGCAGAAGAACGACCAGATGCTGATGGCCGAGGAACGCCGGGAGAAGGTCGCGCAAAACGTGCTGCAGGACGTGCGCAATGCCTACTGGCGCGCCCTGGGTGCCCAGCGCCTGCTGCCGGAAGTGGACGGCCTGCTGATGCGTACCCACCGCGCCCTCACCTCCGCCCGCGAAGCCGAAGGGCGCGGCCTGCTACCGCGCCAGGACATCCTTGCCTACCAGCGCGCCCTGCTCGACTCGGTGTACATGCTGACCGTGCGCCGCCAGGACCTGGAGTTTGCCCGTGCCGAACTGGCCGCGCTGATGTCGCTGCCGCCAAACACCCGCATGGTGCTGGCCGACGCGAACGAGCAGCCGCTGCCGCTGCTGAACGGCAAACTGGAAAACCTCGAGCGCCTGTCGCTGGAGCGACGCCCGGAAATCATGGAAGAGTGGTACCGCAAGCGCGTCAGCATGAATGACCTGAAGATCGCCAAGGCCCAATTGTGGCCAAACGTGAGTTTCAACTACGGCTACGAATACGACTCCAACAAGTACCTGTACAACAGTGACTGGAACCAGACCGGCATCAATGTCTCACTGAACCTGTTGCGCCTGCTGCAATACCCCGACATCACCGCAGCCGAAAAAAGCCAGGAGAAGACCGACGACATGCGCCGCACCGCATTGTCCATGGCGATCCTCACCCAGGTACGCGTGGGCCTGTTGCGCTATCAGCTGGCCCGCCAGGAAGTGGACTTCGCCGACGAAAGCCTGCGCGTAGACCAGAGCCTGCTGGATTACGCCCGCTCCTCACGCAGCGCTGCATTGGGCAGTGAGCTGGAGCTGATCCGCGCCGAAGGCCGCCTGTTGCTGTCACGCTACCAGCGCGAGGCGGCCTACTCCGATGCCCAGGCCGCCTGGGGGCGGTTGTACAACTCGGTTGGCTTTGAAGTGATGCCCAAGGAAATCGAGCAGCATGATGTGAAGACCCTGGCGCAGGAAATCCAGCGCACCGTCGAGCAGCAAAGCCGGGACAACTTGATACTGACGGAGAAATGACCGCTTGGTGTCTCCTGAAGCGCACTGAGCATTGGGTGGCGTTCAAAGCCTCACGGGTTCTTGTACCCACTGCGCGGCGTGTTCGCTTCAGGAGCAGCGTTCACAGGTCCAGGGCACCCCGTATCAAGGCGCTTAGCAAATGCGCGATATCAGCACTGCCCTCGTCCAGCAGACACAGCGGTATCCCTTTCAAGGCTGGTTGCGAATCGGCCAACCCCTCGCCCATCAAGGCCAGTGGGCAGGCAATGTCCATTTGCAGCGAACGCAGGCGTTCACCCAAGGCGGGGCTCACTGGCGCGGACTGCACAATCACCAGTGCCGCAGGCTGTATCGCGCGGCACAGCAAGGGGAGCTCCTCAAACGGCTGACCGCAACCAAGCACCTCGATGCGCTGATGCTCGCTGCTTAACAGCAGCCCGGCGCACAACACCAGGCATTCGGCCTGCCCCTCGGCGCCGGCCAGCAGCACCCGCGGACCATCCAGCTGGTTCAACTGCAAGCGCAGCAGCAAACGGGCGCGCAAGAACGTGTCGAGAAACAGCCATTGGCTACGCTGGCCCGGCGCGGCCCCTGAAGCCAATTCATGCCAAACCGGTATCAGCACTTCACGCAGCACAGTGGCCTTGGGTAAAACCGTGAACAACTGGCCATGAATGGCTTCCAACGCCTGCGTATCGAAAGCCCTCGCTGCGCGCGCCACTGCCGAACGCCACGCGTCAAAGGCCGAATGCTGATGCACCGTCACCTCAGGCTGGCCTGCCAGCTTGTCGCCGACCTTGCCGATGGGCACGCCGTTGGCGGTCCATCGCAAGATGTCACGTATGCGCTGGACATCACGCGCGGTGTACAGGCGATGGCCGCCCTCGGTACGCTGCGGGCAGATCAGACCATGGCGCCGCTCCCAGGCGCGCAATGTCACCGGATTGATGCCGGTCAGGCTGACCACATCGCGCATTGGCAATAAATCGGGTGGAGGAGCATCAGTCATGGCAAGGCGTTATCCGGGCGGAAGCACATTCTAAACCCATATACACCTTCTGCGACGTCCCTCCTTGGTTCATCATGCAACAAAGCGTTCTCTACGGAAGCTACGCTGGGCACATCGCATACACGATTTCCGAGGGTGAGCATCATGATCAACGCAAAACTCCTGCAGCTGATGGTCGAGCACTCCAACGATGGCATCGTCGTTGCCGAGCAGGAGGGCAGTGACAGCATCATCATCTACGCCAACCCGGCCTTCGAGCGCCTCACTGGCTACAGCACCGACGAAACCCTGTATCAGGATTGCCGGTTTCTTCAGGGCGAGGACCATGGCCAGCAAGGCATCGCAACCATCCGCGAGGCCATCCGCGAAGGACGCCCCTGCTGCCAGGTACTGCGCAACTACCGCAAGGACGGGAGCCTGTTCTGGAATGAGTTATCCATCACACCTGTGTACAACGAGGCAGACCAGCTGACGTACTACATCGGTATCCAGCGCGACGTGACGGCGCAGGTATTTGCGGAAGAAAAGGTGCGCGAACTGGAAGCAGAAGTGGCTGAACTGCGCCTGCAACTGGCAAAAGCCGAGCGCTAAAACCTGTACAAAATAATTTTTGTATAGATTTTGCTCAAAGGCTCGGCTATACCTGTACAAGAATTCATCTTTGTACAGGATTGCCTGGAGCCCAGCATGTCAGCGTATCTACAGCAATTCGCCGCGCGCTTCGCCAGCCTCGACGCGGGCAACCTCGGCACCCTTGAAACGTTGTACAGCGATGAAATCACCTTCCGTGACCCCCTGCATCACATCCAAGGGTTGCGAGCGCTCACAGCCTACTTCGCGCAGCTGTACGCCAACGCGCGCGATATCCGCTACAACATTTCCAGTGCCGACGAGGTGATGCCTGGGCAGGGTTACCTGCGCTGGACCTTGCAGTTCCGTCACCCACGACTGTCCCGCGGCCAACCGATTACCGTGCAAGGCTGCAGTTACTTGCAATGGCATGACAGGGTCCATTTTCATCAGGACTACTTTGACGCCGCAGCCTTGCTCTACGAGCATGTTCCGGTCATGGGTGGGGCAATTCGCTGGCTCAAAGGGCGCCTTGCATGAGCCGCTACTGGCTGACTGGCGCAAGCAGCGGTATCGGCGCTGCACTCGCGCAACACCTGCTGGAGCAAGGCCACCAGGTTGCCTTGGGCGGACGACATGCGGAGCGCCTTGCCCCATTGGCTGAACGCTTTCCCGGGCAGGTGTTGCTAGCGGTTGGCGACCTCGACGAACCCGCGCAAATTGCCCGGATCGCACGCGGTATCGAACAGGCGTGGGGGGCGCTGGATACGGCGATTCTCAATGCCGGCACCTGCGAATACCTGGAGCCAGGTCAATTCGACCCGGCCGTGGTCGAGCGCATGCTGCGTACCAACGTGCTGGGCCTGAGCCACTGCCTGGCGGCCGCCTTGCCATTGCTGCGTGCCGGTCAGCAACCCCACCTGGTGGTGACAGGCAGTTCGGTCACCTGGCTGGCTTTGCCTCGCGCCGGGGCCTACGGCGCGTCCAAGGCCGCCGTGCGTTACCTGGTGGAGTCACAGCGCATCGACCTGGCACACGAAGGCATCGCGGTCACCCTCGTCAGCCCGGGCTTTGTCGACACGCCGTTGACCCGTCGCAACGATTTCCCCATGCCACAGCTATGGTCGGCACAGCGTGCAGCCCTTCACATTGCCAGGCGCCTGCCGCAACGCCCGCTGGAAATCAATTTCCCCGGCCTTTTTACCCTGGCATTGCGCCTGCTGGGCGCCCTGCCCGTGCGCTTGCGTCTGGCACTGGGGCAACGCCTTGCACGCCATGAGCAGGAACGTTGATCCATGCGTATAGCAATCATCGGCAGTGGCATCGCAGGGCTGACCTGTGCCCACCTCTTGTCCCGCAAGCACGAAGTCACGGTATTCGAGGCCGAGCAATGGATCGGAGGCCACACTCATACCCTGGATGTGATCTGGCAGGGTGAGCGCCTGGCAATAGACACCGGCTTCATCGTTTTCAACGACTGGACCTATCCGAACTTCATCCGCTTGCTCGACCAGTTGAGAGTCGCCTCGCGGCCGACCGAAATGAGTTTCTCCGTGCATGACCCGGTCACTGGCCTGGAATACAACGGGCACGACCTGAACACCCTGTTCGCCCAGCGCCGCAACCTGCTTTCCCCAGCGTTCTGGGGGATGCTACGGGATATTCTGCGTTTCAATCGCCAGGCGCTTGCCGACCTGGACAACAGGCGTATCGACGCAAACACCACGTTGGGTGCCTACCTTCAAAGCCAGCGTTTCGGGCGGCGCTTCATCGACCATTACATCGTACCGATGGGTTCGGCGATCTGGTCGATGTCCCGCGCCGACATGCTCGGTTTCCCCCTGGAGTTCTTCGTACGGTTTTGTCGCAACCACGGCTTGCTGTCGGTAAACCGACGGCCACAATGGCGGGTGATCGAAGGCGGTTCACGCAGCTATGTCGCGCCGCTGTGCCGACCGTTCGCCGAACGCATCCGCCTCAGTTGCAGTGTTCAGCGCGTCAGGCGTGACGAAGCAGGTGTCACCTTGGTGAGCACTGCCGGTAGCGAACGCTTCGACAGCGTGGTATTCGCCTGCCACAGCGACCAGGCCCTGGCGCTGCTGGAACAGCCGAGCGCTCAGGAGCGAGCCGTGCTCAGTGCCATCGGCTACGCCAGCAACGATGTGGTACTGCATACCGATACCCGCCTGCTACCCCGACGCAGGCGCACCTGGGCCAGCTGGAACTACCGCCTCGGTGGGCCAGAACAGGCGCCAGCCGCCCTGACCTACAACATGAACATCCTGCAAGGGATCCAGTCGCCGGCAACCTTCTGCGTAAGCCTCAACCAGACCGCGCTGGTGGACCCTGCACAGATCATTGCCCGCTACCAGTACGCCCACCCCCAATACAGCGTGGAGGCGTCCGCTGCACAAGCGTGCCAGGCGCAACTGCAGGGCCAGCAACACAGTTACTTCTGTGGTGCCTACTGGGGCAACGGTTTTCACGAGGACGGGGTAGTCAGCGCGCTGAAAGTGGCGGCGTATTTCGGAGAGCAACTGTGAACAGCAGCCTTTGCATGGGATGGGTCAAGCACCGCAGGCGGGCGCCCCGGCCTCACGCATTCCGTTACCGGATCGGCATGTTCTACCTGGACCTTGACGAGCAAACAGGGCTGATGGGGCTGTCACGCTGGTTGAGCCGCTGGCGCCTGGCGCCGCTGAGCTGGCGCCCTACCGACTACCTGCCTGGGCTGACACGCCAGGGCCAGACACTGGCACAGGCCGCACGCCTGCTGGTCCTGCAAGCCACCGGGCATATGCCTGAAGGCCCGGTGCGGCTGCTTACGCAACTGCGTTGCTGGGGGCTGTCGTTCAACCCGGTGAGCTTCTACTTCTGCCATGACCGCGACGGGCGTCTGTCGGCGATCCTGCTTGAGGTACGAAACACACCTTGGCGTGAGCGCTTCCACTACGTACTACCGGTGCAAGGAACCCTCGCCAAGCCCTTCACCGTCGCCAAGGCCTTCCACGTTTCGCCATTCATGCCACTGGACATGGACTATCGCCTGCGCTTTTTCCTGGACGCAGAGCAAATACGCATCCACATGGAGAACTGGCAAGGCGATCAAAGAATGTTCGAGGCCGACCTTGCATTGCACCGCCAACCCTTGGACAGGGCAGCTGTCCGTCGGTACATCCTGGCGTTCCCCTGGATGAGCCTGCGCACGCTCACGGCCATTTACTGGCAAGCGCTGCGCCTGTTGTTCAAACGCACCCCTGTTCACGACCACACTACCTGCCAGGGTGACCTGGCGCTCGGCCACCGCTGCGAGGACCCAGACGATGTCGAACCCCACCCTGATCGTTAGCAAGTTCGCAGGCCTCGCACCCTTGCTCGGGGGGCTTGCACGAAGCGCAGTGCTCGCCCAGATGGGCAAGCTACGCAACGGCCACCTGCGTGTGCTCAGTCACGGGCAGCAGTGGAGTTTCGGCGATGCCGAAAGCCCGTTGCAGGCCGAGGTGGAGATTCTCGATGATGCCACGTGGAGCCTGATTGCCGGCAATGGCTCGATCGGTGCTGGCGAAGCCTATATACACGGCTACTGGCGAAGCCCCGACCTGGCACTGGTGACGCGAGTTTTTGTTGCCAACCTCGAAGTACTCGACGCACTCGAGGGAGGCCTGGCCCGCCTGGGCCGCCCTGCACTGCGCCTGCTTCACCGGCTTAACCGCAACAGCCGACGCGGCGCCCGCCGCAACATTCTGGCGCACTACGACTTGGGCAATGCCCTGTTCGAGCGGTTGCTGGACCCCACCATGATGTATTCGGCAGCGCTGTTCGAGCACCCCGGGCAGACGCTGGAACAAGCCCAGCTGCACAAGCTGGAGCGTATCTGCCAGAAGCTGGAACTGAGCGCTGACGATCACCTGCTGGAAATCGGCTGCGGTTGGGGCAGCCTGGCGATCCATGCGGCTACCCGATATGGCTGCAAGGTCACCACCACAACGCTCTCCGAGGCGCAGTACACCCATACCCTGCAGCGGGTTCACGCGCTGGGGCTGGAGCAGCGCATAACGGTGCTGCGTGAAGACTACCGCGACCTTCAAGGTACTTTCGACAAGCTGGTTTCGATCGAGATGATCGAGGCCGTGGGCCATCGTTATCTGCCGGTGTATTTCCGCCAGTGTGCCGCGCGACTCAAGCCTGACGGGCTGATGCTGCTGCAAGCCATTACCATCCGTGACCAGCGCTATGCCCAGGCACGTCGGTCGGTCGACTTCATCCAGCGCTACATCTTTCCCGGTGGCGCCCTGCCCTCGCTAAGTGCCTTGCTCGAAACCGCCAGCCGGCACACTGAACTCAACCTGGTCCACATGGAAGATTTCGGCCAGGACTATGCACACACGCTGCAGCACTGGCGAGCAAACCTTCGTCAGGCACGCATGGCGTTGACCGAACTTGGCTACGACGACATGTTCCAGCGCCTGTGGGAGTTCTACCTGTGCTATTGCCAAGGCGGGTTCGAAGAGCGTGCCATCGGCGTTGCGCACCTGCTTCTGGCAGCACCCCGGGCACGCCGCGCACCATTGCCCGGCAGTACCTGATGCCCTCCACGGGCTGTAAGCGGCGAAAGAACAAGGTGACCTGGCCAATCTCCACCCCAAGCCGGGTTACCTCAGTTCAGGGGTAGCGACAAGGTAGCGGCCAGTCCGCCTCTGACGCGGTTCTTGAGAAGTACGCGCCCGCCAAGCCGGCCAATGATGGTCGCCACGATGGATAACCCCAGACCGGCACCATTGGGGCTGTTACGGCTGTAGAAACGCTCGAATACACGCGACAATTCAGCCTCTTCGATACCCGGCCCGTCATCTTCGACAATCAGTTCGAAATGATTGTCCAGACGCCTGAGCAGAACCGTGATGCGCCCTTTTGGGGGTGAATGCTCCACCGCGTTGGAGACCAGGTTCTGCAGCGCGATCGTCAAGGCGCCAGCATCAATGGCCAAATGATGATCACCTTGGCCAATATCCAGCGAAGGCTCCAGGCCGCGATCCAGTATCCAGGGGGTCAGTTCGGCCAAGGTATCGGTGACCAACTCGGCCAGGTCGATCGGGCCCGTAGTGCGCTGCTGCCCCAGCCGCGGCTCGACACGTGCCAGTGTCAGCAGTTGGTTGACCACCCGGGTCAGGCGGTCGACGCCTCCGATGAGAAAGCCCAAGGCTTTATGGCGCTCGGCTTCGTGGCCAGCCTCCAGCGCGTTCTGCGCGTGCAGGCGCAGCACTGCCAGCGGCGTGCGCATTTCATGGGCTGCATCGGCAATGAAACGATGCTCACGCCGCAGCAGGTCCTCGATCTGGGCCAGCAACCGATTGATGGCTGCCTGCATCGGCTCCAGCTCGGACGGTAGAGGCACCAGTTGCAGCGGTTCCAGAGAATCGGCGTGCCGCCCGCGAATGACATTGGCCATGTTCTGCAGCGGCCGCAGCCCCCAGCCGATGGCAGCCCAGACCAACAGCGCCAGGGCAAGGCTACCGAGCAGGAACGGGAACAACGTGTGGCGAACGATCCGGTCGATCAGGTCGTAACGCACATCGTCACGCTCGCCGACCCAGATCACCCAGTTTTTCTCCGGTACGGGTAAAACGAAACCACGCCATTGCCTGTCACCGCTGGAAAAGTCGTAGAAGCCCGGTGCACTCGGCAATGGATCAAGTCGGGGAGCGCTTGGAGTATGCACCAGCAACGTCCCCCCCTCCCCCCATACTTGAAATGCCAGCTTGCTTTCGTAAGGGTGGCCAACCCGATGTCGACCAGCCTGCCCCAATGCTTCGTTGAATGCCTGGTACATGGCGTCACGCGCGTCACCCTGCACAGGCATGCTCATGACACCCAGCAGCAAGCGCGCGTTCTGGGCGAGGTGTGCGTCATACACCTCGTTGATTTCATGGCGGCTGTCGTGATAGTTGTAGACTGCCAGCAGGCCAGTACCGACCAACAGCAACAACATCACCCGCCACAGTGTGCGTTGGCGCAACGAACTCATGCCTTGACCTCGACCAGGTAGCCAATACCGCGGACCGTGCGAATCAGGCCATTGAACAGCTTTTTGCGCAGGTGATAGATGTTCACTTCCAGCGTATTGCTTTCTGGCTCCTCGTCCCAGCCGTAGAGCAACTGGGTCAGGCGCTCCCGCGTGAAGACCTTGCCCGGTTGCGCCAACAGCTCATGCAGCAGCCGGTATTCTTTCGGCGTCAGAATGACTTCTACACCGTTGTAATGCACTTGCTGGGACGCGGGATCGAGCGTGACGCCAGCGTGTTCGATCAACACCTTGGCCCGCCCGGCGCTGCGCCGCAGCAAGGCACGCAAACGGGCCTTCAACTCGTTGAGGTCGAAAGGCTTCATCAGGTAGTCATCGGCGCCTGCATCCAGCCCGGTGACGCGGTCATCAAGGGCGTCCCGTGCAGTCAGGATCAACACCGGCAGGCTGTTACCCCCTGCCCTTACACGCCGCAACAGTTCGATGCCATCCAGGCGGGGCAAGCCAAGATCCAGGATCGCAAGGTCGAAAGCCTCATGCTGCAACGCATGCAGGCCACCGATGCCATCACGCAGCCAGTCCAGTGTGTAGCCCTCCTGGCGCAAGCCGTCGCAGATGCCTTCACCCAGCGCAGTATCATCCTCAACCAGCAGCAGGCGCATGTTCAGTCCTGTTTATCCCTGATGGCCTTGAGTAAAGCATCAATATCAGCTCGCCGGCCCTGATCAGCCAGCTCACGCCCTGGCCGGGGGGGCGCCTGCAAGGCCTTGTGCAAGGCGGCGGTAGCCTCGGGGTAGCGCTTTTGCCGATACAGATGATCGGCCCAGAAGTAGTTGCTGTCGATCCCGTCGGGGTTCACCTGCAGCGCTTTGCGCAGCATCTTGTCGGCCATCTCACTGTCACCGAAACCGATCGGCCAGCCCGGCACCTGGTCGTAGAGCGTTCCCAAACTGGTGTAGGCCGAACCTTGCAGGGCGTTGGGGTCCAGCTTCATGGCCTGCTCCAGGCTGGCTTTAGCCGCCTTGACCTTGCCCAACGCCCCCAAGCCCCCGACGGCGCCCGCCCAGCTGCTGTCGATGATGCCTTCCCAGATCAGGGGCTCGGGCGTGCCGGGGTACTGATGAACGAACGCAGTGGCATCACCGGCCAGCTTTTCGAACGCATCGGCACGTTTTTCTTTTGGCATCTGGTATTGAATCTGTGCCCAGCGCTGCTGCAAGTCGCTCAGTTGCTGAGTACCCGCTTGGTCCAACGCCCAGGTCAAGGGAGCGAATGCCAGCAGGCTGGCGATGAACAGGCGCTTCATTTGCTCGACTCCTTGGAATGGCTACCGATATAGCGCCGGATCACCGGCAGTTGCTTGCGCAGCGCACGGTCGACCATCCCTGGCAACATGCCGTTGATGCGCACGAACAGCTTCTCTGGCCACCCCAGATAGAGTTCGCTGCGCTCGGACTGCATCGCCTCAAGCACGGCACGGGCAACATCGGCGGGGTCGTCCATGCCAACCTTCAGTGCCTGATTGAGCGCCGTCGCGGCGCTGCTGTTCATCGCCGTGCGGGTGGCCCGAGGCGCGGCATACAGTACATTCACTGTGGTGTCGGCCAACTCGCGCCGCAGTGCTTCGGAAAACCCCCGCAGCGCGAATTTGCTGGCGCAGTAGGTGGCGTAACCGGGGTAGCCGATCGAGCCATAGGTCGACCCGACATTGACCACCAGCGCCTTGGGTTGCTCACGCAGCAGCGGCAGGCAAGCGCGCGTCAGTTGCAAGGGTGCCTTGAGGTTGATGTCCAGCAACTCGTCGAGGGCGTGCTCGTCCAGTTGGTCGAGCAAGGCGAACCGGTTCACGCCGGCTGCATTGACCAGCACATTCACCCCACCCATCTCACGCGCCCGGCTGACAACCTGCTCCCGACCATGCGAGGTACGCAGGTCGGCGGTCTGCCAGCGCAGGCGATCCGGGTAGCGGTTCATCAGGCCCGCCAGTTTGCCCAGGTGGCGGCTCACCGCCAGCACCCGAGCCCCGGCTGCACACAATTGCTCAGCCAGCTCCAGCCCGATACCACCACTGGCGCCGGTCAGTACCACCACCGAGTCAGGCAAGCGCATGCTGCACCTCGGCCTGGCCCGCACGCGGCAAGCCCCTGAACATGTCGGTGTACAGCCGGTACACAACCTTGGCGGCATGTATCACGGCTTGGTGGTCCTCGGCGTCCTCCAGCCGGTCCATCAGCCGCTTGTAAGTCACCATATGGTCCTGGTCCAGCGCGCCATGGGAGCTGAGGTAGCTGAACGCACTGTCCGGCAAGCCGAGGCTGCTCTGGATTGCCCCGGCGGCATGGGTGGCCAGGGCGATGCTGGTGCCTTCCAGAACATTGACCATGCCGAACAACCCGACCGGATTGCCGCGGGCAATGAGATCGTACAGGTAGGCGACCATCAACTCGATCGGCAAGGCCGGCCTGCCGTCACGCACCGCCTCCCAGTCACCGCCACAGGCCTTGATATCGTTGAGGATCCACTGCTCGTGGCCATACTCCTCCTCGATGTATTCACAGACGGCGCCACGCAACCATTCCAGGCGCGACGGCAACCGCGCGCCGCAGGCCATCATCAACGGCACGGTGTGGCGCACATGGTGATAGGCCTGGGTCAGAAACGCGATATAGCTGGCCCGGCTGACCTGGCCGGCCAGGGCTTCACGAATCACCGGCATTGCGAACAGTGCCTGGCGTTCGTGGCTGGTTTGCAACTGCAGGGTGTCGAAGAATGACATGACGGACCTCACAACGGGATGTCGGACAACAGGGTGTGATAACGCTGCAGGATCGCCTCACGTCGTGGGCGGCCATTGGCAGTCAGGGTGTGCTCGCCGGGTGTCAGCGGGCCTGGCAAACGCCTCCAGGCATGCACCCTGGCGTAGTCGGGCAAGGTTGCATTACTGCGCTGCACCGCCTGCTCGATGACGTCATCGGTGGCAGCTGGATCAAACGGCCAGAGCAGTGCCAGGTTGCGCGGCAGCCCTTCGCCATGCACGAACGCCTGGGCAATCACGCCGCTCTGGGTCAGCTCGGCCTCCACCCATTCGGGGTTGACGTTGCGGCCGAAGCTGGTGATGAACTGGTGTTTCTTGCGCCCGCTCAAATACAGGTAACCGTCGTCATCGAAGTAACCCAGGTCGCCTGTGGCCCACCAGGCCGGCGCGGCGGGTGCCTCCCCCAGGTAGCCAAGCAGCACGCAACCGTTAACGAGTACCTCGCCATCCTCGGCAATTTGTACCTGAACATGGGGCAAGGGCCGGCCGACACTGCCTCGGCGTACCGCCCCCGGCTGGTTGAGCGCCACTACCGACGCGCATTCCGAAAGCCCATAGCCTTCAAAGACCGGCAACCCAATGGCCTCGGCCCGCGCAAGCAGACTGGGCGATACCCGCGCCCCGCCCACCGCGACGAAGCGCAATGGGCCAACCTGCATCAGGCCACGTTCCACCGCCGTGACCAGGCCCGTCAACAGCTGAGGCACCAGGATCAGGCTCTGCGCACCGCTCAAGGCGATGGCCCCGAGCAAACGCTTGAAATCGACCTGGCTGGCACCCCCCATGCCCAGCTGCGCCTGTGGATACAGCAACACACTGGCCCCTGCCATCAGTGCGGCATAGACGCCCAGGTTTTCAAGCAGTACGCCCAGTGGCAATACAGCCAGGTAGCGCCTGGGCTCGGTGGGCCGGCTGGCCACCTCCAGCTCCTGGGCGACCCGAAGCATGGCGCCTGCTGACAGGCAAACGCCTTTAGGTGTACCCGTGCTGCCAGAGGTATAGGTGATCTTGGCGGTACCTTCAGGCAGCACCACAGTGGATGCCGGTTCGCGTGCCCAGCATGCACCCTGCTGCACGAAACCCAGTTGGCTGAATACCCCCTCCCAAGCGAGTTCGCAGAGCACCAGGTTTGCGCCGCACTGTTCGATGCAGTGATGCAGTTGCGCTGTACTGAAGAACGTTGGCACGATCACGCAGGCTCGCCCTGAGACCAGCGCTGCCAGGTCCCATAACAGCAGTTCAGGGCCGTTATCCAGCGCCAGTAGCAATACCCCGGCGGGTTGGCCGCTCAAGGCCTTGGCGCGCTGCCGAACCTCGGTCAGCAATTGCTTGTAGGTGAACCGCTCATTGGCGCCCTGCACTGCCACGGCACCGCCGCGCTCGCGGCCATGCACGCGCAACAGGTCCTTGAAGCGCTCCAGTTCATGCGGCATTGCCGGTCTCCTCGTGCAGCAAAGGTAACCCCAGGCGGCGGAACACCCCTGCCGACTCCAGGCGCTCGAAACCTTGGCGGATATCGCCGACGAACACCTGCGGATGCTGGGCGTAATAGCGCCCCCAATGCTCGGCTGGCTCGTCCAGCCGCGCAGGGTCCGCCTGCGCCACCACAGTCGGTACCAAGCCAAGGCGCTGGAAACTGTTGATCAAGGTCGATGCCCCGGTAAACGCCACCCAGCGCAATTGGCGTGTGGCGAGCAGCCAGGTCACGGCAATGATCATGATTCGGGCGCTACCGGCACTGAGCGACGCCAGGTTGCCGACTTCGACCATGCATTCACGCCCTGCCGAAGCGCCAGCCAACCGCGAAATCGCGCTCTCCAGCGGCTCGTCCAGGTAACGCTCCAGAAACAACGCGCCGCTGCTGGCCGGTCGCATCCCCACCCCGGCAATCAGCCGCCCATGGCTGTCTCGCAGGGCCAGCAACTCCGGCAAGTAGTGATGAACATCAGCATGGTGGACATCGGCAAAACACTGGTGAATGAAGTGTTCCAGCCCGGCACGACCTGGATCGTCATGCAGATGCAGGGACAAATGGGCGTGATGCTCAGCGTGTGTGCCAATGGGCAATGGCAGCAGGCTGCTCCACAGGATTTGATTCATGAAGCTCCCCCCGACTGGGTTGGTCAGGGGGAGTATCCATGGCGAATCTGAAGGGAATCTGAAGTGCCACGAACCTGATCAGAATCGCCCCTAACTACCGCGTCGATGTCGGTTCGACACGCCGTACAGACCATGCCAACGCTGCAACCCAGGCCACTGAAACGCCATAGTTCAGTCGCTGATAGAGGCCAAAACCATGGCCGTCCCCGAATGACTTGCCCATCATCCCGACAGTCACCAGGGCCAACAGCAGGCAGAGCAGCGAGAACCAGCCAAACGCCGTCGAGCGTAGCAAACGCTTGCTCAGTAAAACCCACAATGCGCTCGCCGCCGTCAGAGAAAGAAACATTACCAGCCCCGCAACGTTATGCAGCTGCTGAGCAGTGGACGGCTGTGGCGGCGCGCACCCTGCATCACAAGAGAAATAGCCGGTCATGAAACTTGCCAGCCCATGCAGCCCTATCAGGGCGGCGCTTGCCAGGGCCGCGCGTGAGCCGCGGAACCGTCGCGCCAGCCCCAGTGCGAACAGCACGAACAATACACCCAGCGGCACATTGTTTACCCATGCAGAGTACGAGTGAGTGGGCGCCCCCACTGCGCCCAGCTGGCTCATGGCCTGATCGAAGTGGCTGTAACCCGGATACCCCATTGAAGTAAGCCATACGCCAACGAAGAGCCAGAGGGGAATCAATAGCCCGATGTTCAACAGCTTTCGGTCAGTGGCATTCACGGTACTGCACGCCTTTGTCATGGTTATCAACGACTCCGTTCATCATGAATGAGGCAACAGGGTAGTGAGCCTTTGCACCCGCGCGTTACCGATTTTTTTGCAAGGCAGATTGCGCATGCGTCATGCTGACACCCCCTCGAACCAAGGATGGTCCCGATGAGCAGACGCCTGCCCAGCATCTCAGCGCTACTCGCCCTCGAAACGGCTGCGCGTCACCAGAGTTTCGCCAAGGCTGCCCATGAACTTGCGCTCAGCGAAGGTGCTATCAGCCGGCAAATCGCAAAGCTGGAATGCATGCTCGGGATACGGCTGTTCAACCGCGTCGGCAATCGCGTCGAATTATCTGACGTGGGGGCCGGCTACGCCTCCCAAATCCGCGCATCATTGGCCGACATCGAGCGCCATACCCGCCAGCTCATCTCGGACTCGCAAGGCATTGCCTCACTGGAGATCGGTATCATCCCGACCCTGGCCAGCCGCTGGCTGATCCCCAGGCTCGCACGCTTTCAAGAACGCTACCCGGAAATTGAAATCAATCTGCGGGAGCGGACACAACCCTTTTCGCTGGAAGAAAGCGGCCTGCAAGCCGCAATCAACTATGACCACCCCGCCTGGCGCACGATGAAAGTGCAGCCGCTGTTCGAAGACCGAATGGTCGCGGTCTGTCACCCTCGTCTGGCAAATGCGTCGCCCGAAAACATGCCGCTGCTGCACAAACTGGCGAGCCCGTTCAACTGGGCGCGCTACGCGGAGCTCGCCGGGCTGGCGCTCAGTACCCGAACGGCAGGCCCGACGTACGATCGCTATGCCTTGCTGATCGAGGCAGCAAAGGCCGGTATCGGCATGGCACTGGTACCAGGCCGCTACGTCGAAGCGGAACTGCAGGAAGGCAGGCTAACCACCCCCTGGCCTGAAATACCCGAGCTGTGCGAGCGCTACGTGCTGGTGACCCGCCCAGATACGGAGGCGGCTCCGGCCTTGGCAAAATTTGAACATTGGCTGATCGCGGAAGCCAGCGCGGGCCGTGCATACAGTATTTAGCCAGATGGATCGCTGTTCGCTTTCGCTGGCACCTTGCGTGGCGCCCAGCTTTGGTATCAAAACCCGCGCGGCTATTGGCCGGCAGACGCTACTCCGGTAGTTTCGCGATAACCTTGATCTCTAAGTCGAAGCCGGACAGCCAGGTCACACCGATGGCGGTCGCCGTCGGATAAGGGGCTTCGCCCCAGTATTCGGCCGCCACCTCCCAGATGGTTTCGAATTCAGTCCCTGGTGGCAAGGCATGTGGGCGATCTGGAGCTAGGTGTCTATGCAGCGCCCAGCTACTTGCAGCGCTTCGGTAGTGCCCCCCAGTGAACTGGAGGACAAACGGCACAATACTGTCGGCTTCCTTTGGTATCGTACCGGCAAGATCCTGCCTTATGCGATGCAGCGGGGTGAAGAACGGATAGCGGCCCAAGGCCACCCATCGCTGACGGTCGACGACGGTAATGCGTATCTTGCCGCCGGCCTGGCTGGCCTTGGCATGCTCTGGCTACCCCAATACATGGCCAAACCGCACCTGGCCGGCGGCGAGTTGCTGCCGCTGTTTGAAGACTGGCACATGGCGCCAATGCCGATGTATCTGGCATTCCCACCCAACCGCCATGTCAGCACCAAAGTGCGGGTGTTCATCGACTGGACAATCGAATTGATGGCCGAGCATGCACCGGTGGCGGGGTAAACAGGTCTACCGTACCTGCCTGGAAGCATCGAAACGCTAGCGCGCTGACTCGACCGCCTCCGCCCAGGCATGCAACGCCTCACAGGCTGCCAGTGCAATTTGCTCATCGGTGCGCCCGGCAAACTGCCGCTCGACAGCATCGGCCGCGATCAAACCGGCAATCGTGGGTGTCCCCAGTGCATCGGTCAGGTCCAGCCATTCTCCCCAACTTGCAGGCGTGTCATACCAGCGCAGATAGCCAGACGGGGAGCATGGCCACCAACGCTGCTCAAACTGCAAAATCACTTTCTCAAGGCATCCCATCGCCAGATGCGCCATGGCCTGCTGCTGCGCTTGGGGCAGTGGCGGGTCGAACAGCAGTGTATTCAGCACCGGCAAGGGTACCGTGCAAATACAGAAATCGCCCTCTTCATCATCCACCCTGACCCTTTCGCTAGCCCAGTCGACACGGCTGACCGGGCTGTTCAGGCGAATATCCAGCCCTTGCGCCAGCCGCTGGATCAGTTGGCCATAACCCTTGGGCAGCAAGCGGTCGCCATGACCGACCCCTTCTTCGTCCAGGGCGCAGACCGACAGCTGCTGCAAAGGCAGCCCGGCCTCCAGCAGCAAATTGCCTTCGATGGCGAAGCGCGTAGCGCGTGCTTGCCCGGCGTCAAGCCCAAGCATATAGCGCTCGACCGCCGCTGACAGTGACAAGCGCGTGTCCAGGCCTGAACACAAGGCGGCCCATGCCCCGTCCACATCCGGCATTTCGCCGCAACGCGCAGCAGCCAGTGGCCGGCTGAAGTCGGTTTCGACCGTCTCCAGGCCATAATCCTGAGCCATGTCCGCCAACGCGTTTTGATCGAAACACTGCAACCACGCGGCGCCTACGTCGACCGTCACCCCATTGAAATCAATGCTGTGGGTGCGGCCACCGACCCGGCCCCTGGCCTCCAGGACAACGCAATCGACACCTTGCGCCTCAAGGCGCCTCGCCGCGGCCAACCCGGCACAGCCGGCGCCGATCACGATCACCCGCCGAGCACCCGCGTGCAGCGCCAGGTCTGCGGCGCGCAAGCCATCGTCCCATGCACCATGCGCCATCGCCGGGGCTACCGGATTACAGGCTTCACCAGCCAGCACCAAGCGCCCACCCAGGCATTCACCCAGCTTGGCCCGATGCGCCGGCGTGCCTGCTGGCGCAAGGGTGCTGTAGGCGCCAAGGCTGAATGGGTCCTCTGACCAATGGGTGACATGCCAGGCGGTGGGTCTTTGCACTGCATTCGCCTCGATGAGGGGTAAAGGTAGAGGCTAATTTAGCTTCATTTCTCAAAACGCAAGAAGACGATTGTTATCAGGCATTCTGAAAGGTGTTTTCGCCCGCTAAAGATTTGCCCAGCGTTACTTAACGCGTCTCGTCTGAAAAACTGAAAATGTTTGCAGAGCACCGGTTTCTTGCCAAGTCACAATTGAACACAGACCTTCCTGTGTTTGACTTGAGGTAACCAATCATGGCTGACAATCAAGACAAAGGCGCCCAGCAAGGCGGCGCCGGCAAACCTGACATGGGCAAAGCCGGCCAGCAAGGAGGCCATGGATCCGGCGGTGACACGGCTGGCAAGCACCAGGGTGGCCAGCAAGCGGGGCAAAAGCCCGAAGATAAAATGAACAAGGATTGGGATGCGACCAAGGACACCGGTCGTCAAGGAGGCCGGGCAGAAGACAATGCCCGCGACACACGCACTGCAGACAAATCTGGCGCAATGGGTGGCCAGCAAGCCCGCGACGATCAGCAGCACAAGGACAAGGACCGCTGATATCCATGACCGTGAGCCAAGGCGGCGCAAGCCGCCCTGGCTGAGGTAAAGCACCGCAATCCCAAGCCCAAGCAGTGCTTGCGCTTAAAGGCAGGCCACCGGCCGGCCATGTGCAGGCTGCCCGATCAGGCTCACCAGCCCGCACGGCAACGACCCTCGCCACTGCAGGTAATCATGCCCTGCCGGGTATTCCACCGCATCTACCGCATAGCCCTTGGCCCGCAACACATCGCGCAAGTGCCGATGGGTGTCGAGAATTGTCGGCCCCTCGAACAAGCCGGCCTGCAAGTAGAAGCGCAACGGTTTGCGCGGTGCACGGACGAATTCCCGGGTAAGCCAGCCTGGCTCGTCGCCTGCCTTGCTCCACCAGTACGAACCTGACAGGCTGAGCACGTTGCCGAACAGCTCCGCATGCATCAACCCCAGGTAGGACGATGCCAGCCCACCGTAGCTGGAACCGGCGACCACCGTGCTGGCGGCAGTTGCGCTCAGGCCCTGAGCGCGCGCCCACGGCATCAGTTCTTCGGCCATGAAACGGGCAAATTGTGGATTGGGCGGCAGCTCCTGCTGCCGGCTGAGGTCGCTGGGGTTGGCGATGATCAATGCCGCAGTCGGCGGTATCAGGCCATCGGCAAGCAAGTTGTCGAGAATGGTCGGGGTTGGCACTTGGCGCGTGTAGGCATGTGCGTCGAACAGTACCAGCAAGGCCTGGCCAGGTGCATTCATCCGCCAGCCGACCGGGCGATACAGGAAGATATCGCGCTCGTTGCCCAGCGCGGCACTGGCCAGGCGTTTGCGCTCGAGTGTGCCCTGCGGCACGCCCGTACGCGGTGCGGTCCAAGGCTGTGGCGGCGCATCGGGCAGCTCCAGGCGCGAGCGCGACAGCCATGGGTCGCCACTGCTGTCGGCGAACGTGGCCGGGTTGAGCGGGTCACGCCGGGTACGGGCAAGGATCACCCGGCGGTCATCCGACGTGGGCACGTCGGGGGCCATCTGGTAGCTGAGGCGGGTGCTGGCCGGGACCTCGAAGCTGCGGTACCAGACATCACTCCCCGCCAGGTGCTCCAGCGCCTCATGGCGCCCTGAGGGGGCGCCGAACATGCGCACATTGTGCCGTGCGCCGCGCCACAGAAACGTCACCAGGCGCAGGTGTGGTTTGCCAGGCAACGGCTCGACCAACGGCGTGCCTTGGCTTGCGCGTGCGGCCCAGAAGGCCGCGGTATCGCCGCCCTTGGCCAGGTGTGTCGCCAGGGCTGCCAGCGTCGGGCTGGCCAGTGGCGGTGGGCTGTGTTTCTGTCGGGCCAACGGCAACACCTGGTCCAGACGCAAGCTGAAGTGCGCGTCCGGGCGCCCATCCACCGCCTCTGCACGCAGGCGATAGTGGCCCCTGCGGTCGGCGACAAAGAAGAACTCGCGAGGCTGGTCCTGCCCATCGAGCAGCAGGCGCAATGGCGCGTCTTGTGGGGTCAGCAAACGCAGGCTGACATCGCCGTCGACCCGCCCGCGAACCAGATCGCCCTTTTCCAGCTCGACCTGCCAGGTCGAGCTGCCGGCGGTTACCTGCCCCTGCACCGTCTGCCCTACCAGCAACGCAGGGGGTGACGCCGCCTGAGGCGCGCCCACGCAGGCCAGCGCCAGCAGCACGGTACAGCCGATGTGTTGGATGTTGTGCATGCCGGCCTCAGAAGTCGATACTGGCGGAGAGTTTCAGGGTGCGTGGCTCGCTGACCGTGGCGTAGCCCGGGTTGAAAACCCCGGCCCAATAGGCGCGGTTTTCCACGTTTTCAAGGCTGGCGCGCAGGGTCACGTCCTTGCTCAGTACCCGGGTGGCGTAGCGCGCCCCCACGTCGTAGCGAGTCCATTGCGGGATCTTCAGGGTATTCTCGTCGTCCAGGTATTGCGAACTGCTGTGGATCCCCAGGGCAGTCAACGTCAGGCCGTCGACCCAGGGCAGGTCCCACTCTGCACCCAGGTTGGCTGACCATTGCGGCACACCGCGCGCAGTGTTGCCGTCCAGGGTGCCATTGGCGGTCTTGCTCAACTCGGCATGGGTGTAGGTGACACCGCCCAGCAGGCGTACACCTGGCGCGGCCTCGCCAAACATGTTCCATTCCACGCCACGGTTACGCTGTTCGCCATCGTCGGTGTACCAGAACCTACTGCCACGGGTGTTCTTCACCATGCTTGGCTTGTCGATCTGGAACACGGCCAGGGTATGGCTGAAGCTGCCCAGGTCCCACTTGATGCCGGCCTCCATCTGTTTGGCCACGTAGGGCGCAAACTGCTCGTCCTGGTTCAACGCCCCGACCTCGGTCACCGTGCCGCCCTGGGTCAGGCCTTCGATGTAATTGGCGTACAACGACACCGGGGCGTCCCAGGGCTTGAGCACGATACCCAAGGCGGGTGTGACCTTGCGCTCGTCATAGGCCGACGGCTTGCTCATCTTCTGCCGTACCCGCTGGGCACGCGCACCGACCGTCAGCAGGACCCGTTCGTCAAAGAAGCCCAGTGTGTCCGCCAGGGCAAAGCTGGACAGCGTATTGTCGCCAGTCTTGATATTGGCGCCGTGGTCACCGGCGATCACCCCCTTGACCGGGTGGTAAAGGTTAGTGTCGTAGGTAGCACCAGTAACCGTGGGCGCGCGGCCGATGTCCTGCTGCAGCAGCGAGCTGCTGAACACCAGTTGGTGGCTGACCGGGCCCGTCATGAAGTTGCCGCGCAAGCCCGCCTCGCCCGACTTGCCATGGGTGTAGCCAGCCTGGTTGTAGGTCTGCCCCTTGGCACTGCCATCCGCCGCCTGCACACGGATGCGGGTGCCGTTGAGGAAACCGTCATAGTAAGTGCGTGCGCTGCCGACACTGGCGAAGGCGGTCCAGTCATCACTGAGCTGATACTCGCCATGCAGCATCACTGCCTTGCTCACCTGCTTGGCGTAGATCCCTTCCAGCACGTTGGTGTCGGGTTTGGGTGCCTTGGTCACGTAGCCCAGCTCACTGAAGCCCGCCATCATCGGGCTGCCGTTATCCAGCTTCTCGTGGATCTCGTAGGCATCGAGTTCAAGCTTGAAACCATCACCACGGTAATCCAGGGCCAGGGATGCCAGGGTGCGGTCCTTGGACTGTTCATCCACCCCGGTGTCACCACTGCCGTAGACGCCGTTGAAGCGGACACCGAAGCGGCCATCGTCCGAGCGCCGGCCCACATCGATGTGCTGGGCGATAAAGCCATCGGACACGTAACTGCTGGTCAACCGGGTCAGTGGGGCATCGCTGGCGCGCTTGGGAGTCAGGTTGATATTGCCCCCTACCCCGCCATTGGGCGCCATGCCGCTAAGCAAAGCACTTGGTCCCTTGAGCACTTCCACCCGTTCCAGAAATTCAGTGGGTACGTGGCCGTCGGGCGCCAGGCCATACAGGCCATTGACCGCCAGTTCCGAGGACTCCAGGCCATAACCGCGAATCATGAAGTTCTCGTAGGCGTGGCCTTCGCCGGTGCTGAAACGGATCGACGGGTCGTTGCGCAATACGGCGCCCACCGTGCCGCTTTGCTGGTTGGCGATGGTCTGCGCGGTATAGGCAGTGATATTGAACGGCGTGTCCATGAAGTCGCGATTGCCCAGCATGCCGAGACGCGCACCGCGCGCCACCTGGCCACCACTGTAGGTTTCGGGCAGGTCACTGTTGAAGCCGGCAGCATTGACGTTGGTGGCGCCGAGCGTGACGGCACCGCTTTCGGCGTTGCTGCGCAGCACCACCACGCCGTTCTGCTCTTCGGCGACCAGGTCGGTGCCTGCCAACAATTGCTGCAGGGCCTGCAGCACACTGAAGTGCCCGTGCAGGGCTGGCGCCTGGCGGCCGGCAAGCAGGCGGCTGTCGGCGGCAATGGCCACGCCCGACTGGCGGGCCAGTGCATGCACGGCAGCCTCCAAGGGTTGGCTCGGCAGGTCCAGGGCCAACGGCTGGCTGTCGGCCAGGGCCATGCCAGGCAATAGCAGGCTGCCCAGGGCGCAGGCCAGGGCCAGGTGGCGCAGTGGCGCGGGGATGCGGGTGGCGGCGAACGACATGAAGGGTCCTTGTTCAGGTAGGGTTCACTGTTGATGACGCCGTTCGCGCGGCTTACCCCTCAAAACTTTTTTCAGCGCAGTTCCACCCGCGTTTTGCCCTGCCTGTACGCCAGGCGAACCGGCAGGATTCGCGGCAATGCCTCCAGCAACTGCTCCGGCCGGTCACTGGGGAAGCTACCGGTCAGGCGCAGTTCGGCGACCCCGCTGGCCAGCTCGACAGGTTGTGCCAGATAGGCGTTGAGTTCACCTGCGACCTCGCGCAGTGACTGGTCGGTGAACGACCACCAACCACGTTGCCAATGGTCAAGATCCGGGCCGAATTGCGCGCCTTGGCGGGCGCTGCCCAACTGCCCACGGTCATCGATGCAGACACGTTCGCCAGCCTGCAAAATACGCTCGCCGCCTTGCAGGTCGCGCACCTGCACGCGCCCGCGCGCCACGGCGACAAATACCCGGTCGCCCCGGTCGCTGACGGTGAAGGCCGTCCCCAGTACCTGCACACTGCCTTTGCGGGTAGTGATGAGGAACGGTCGCCACCACTCATGGGCAACGTCAAAGAAGACATTGCCGTGCAACAACAGCACCTGCCGGTGACCATGATCGAACAGGATGCGCAAGTTGCTCTCAGCCGCAGCCAGCAACTGGCTGCCATCGGGCAGCGTAAGTGCCCGCGGCGCTTCGCCATGGGCCGTCAACAGGTCTTGCTGGAAGGCCCCGGCACGTTGGAATCTCCAACCCAGCCAGGCTCCCGCCCCAAGCAGCAGTGCCAGAGCACCACCCTGGCGCAGCAACCGCCGACGGCCTGGATCATACGGTTGCGCAGCGATCGCGCCCCGCAGCTGCGGGGCCAACCGGTGCACCAGCTGCCAGCGCTGTTCGGCTTCCTGCCAGGCGCGTTCATGCTCATCGCTGCGCTGCCGCCAACGCATGGCCTGGCCACCGGCTTCGCGCACACGCGCCGGGTCCTCGCCATGCATGGCCGCCAGGTAAACCAGTGCTTGCCGTACCTTTCGAGCCAAAGCGGGCTCAGTCATGGCGGCTGGCCAGGCGCAGTTCGGACAAGTCGAACACCGCGCGGGCGATATGCAACTCCACCGCCTTGGCCGAAAGCGCCAGTGCTTCACAGACTTCCCGGTGGCTCTGGCCATGCAGACGTACCCGCACGAACACCTCCCGGCGCAGGCGCGGCATGCGCTCGATCAAGGCAATCAACTGCTGCAATTGCTCACGCGCAATGAGGATGTCCTCGACGGAGGGGCTCAGCCTGTCTACCCGAACCAACCAGTCCTCCAACGCCGCCAGCTCGGTACCGCGCCGCCGGTACTGGTCGATGCACAGGTTGCGCGCCGCCTGGAACAGCAGGGCACGAGCATTGAGCACCGGCGCGTTCAGCGCATGAGCATAGGCCTGAGCAAAGCTGGACTGGGCGATGTCGGCGGCGTCGTCCGGGTTACGCAGCCGCCCGCACAGGTAGCGTCGCAAGTCACTGTAATGCGCCAGCAGGTCATCGACGACAGCTTGTACGGCCGGTGCAGGGCTGTTCCAGGGGGTGTAGAAGGAGGTCATTACACATGCGCACGAATAGGAATCCCTATCATTCTCACACAGCGCCTGCCCGGATCTCCAGTGGCATTCGCGCAACATGGCTGTTGCGCGGCGTAGCGTCCTTCGGTGAAACAACGAAACGGGCAGCGTCTGGCCCACGCTTGATCGACATATCGTACAATCGCCTACCCCCTTCTTCGAGGTTCAGGATGCCCTCACAGCCGATCAGCACCGACTCTCTGCCCGAAAACTGCCGGGCCCTTCTCTATGTATTGGCAACATCGTTCCCAGGCAAGGGCAAAACCTCGCTGCTCAAGCAGCTGCGGGTCATGGGTATCTGTGACCCGGGCGGCAAGCTGCTTGATGTCACAACGTTGCCCGGCTTGCTGCAATCGCTGCAGGACCAAGGCTGGGTCGAAATGGAACAGCGTAACGAAGGGCAGTACTTTGTCGTGGCTGCGCAGCGCCGGAACAGTGTGCTGCTCAGCCTGTTGAACACTGAGGATGGTGCGCTGCGATTACAGCAGATCGACGATAACCTGCCTGCACTGGCGCAGTGGCAAGCCCCGAGCAAGCCCAGGGCCCTGCAAGAGCTCTGGCTGGACTTGCTGAGTGGTAGCGGCCAGCAATTGCAGCAGTCGATGTATATGGCGGAAAGGCTACTCAGCGCGAATGAATGGCCCGATCAACACCCTATGCACCTTCTGCAGGCCGATGCGACCGGCCTGAAAGTGTTTGCCCAGCTGGACGACACAGTGCGTGGGCTGCTGGTGGAAGATTACCTGCGCTTGAACAACAGCCGCTTGGGGCAAGCATCGCTAAGCTACGCGATCGGTCAGGACGAAATGGCGCACTACCCGTCCCCTGCGCTGGGACTGCAACTGATGCAACAGGCCCTGTGGCGAGGCGACTGGAAAACGCTGCAACGCTACGGTGAGCAGGGCTTCCCGATTACCTTCGCAAGCCTGCAGTTCATGCTGCGCGGCATGACGTGCGAAGCCCTGCAATTGATACGGGCCTGGCTCACCGATCAGCGCAGGCAGACCAAAAAGCGCAAGATAGACCTGCCTCCTCTGCTCAATGCCCTGTATTGCATGGCGCTGATCGCCGAAAACGATAGCCAGCACCACGCGGCGCTCAAACAGGCACTGGCCTTGGGGGAAAAGGAGCGCTACGGCACAGCCTATTGGGCGCTGCGCAAGCTGTTCGAGCACATGCAAGGCGACAAGCCAGACTTGTCGTACCTGCACTTGAATGCGCCCGTTGGTCTGGATGGCCTGTTGTTCGCCCTTGCGTTGTACTGGCTCGATGCCCCACAAGCGCGCACACCGGATTGGTGCACAACGCTGCAAGCTCACCGAGATGAACTCCAGCAACGCAGCTACACCTGGCTGGCAGCAGAGTTCGATGCATTGATCGCGATGCAATTCGGTGTACCACGGCACCTTCACGATCTGCACCACGAAGCAGCGCTTAAGCCGCTGGTCACGCTACTCCAGCGCCAGGAAGCCTGGCAGCAAGCACTCAATGCATTGTGCCAGCTGAAGCCGGCCACCGCGCCTGACGGCCCCGCTGCCAAGAAAACGGCTCGCCTGGCCTGGCTTCTGAACACGAGTCGTTACGCCAGCCAGCTTGAACCACGCGAACAGAAGCTTGGCGCCAAGGGGCAATGGAGCAAAGGCCGGCCAGTAGCCCTCAAGCGCCTGGTCGATGAAGTTGACCGGCTGGACTTTCTTTGCGAGCAAGACCGGCAAGCGATCAGCATGATCCAGGGCAACAAGACCTACTATTCCCACGCCGATTTCGAACTACCCCCCGGCCTGGCCCTGCCCAGGCTGGTCGGCCATCCGGCACTGTTCTGGCACGACGCCCCGGATGTGCGTGTCGAGCTTCAGGCAGGCCACGCCAGCCTGCACCTTGAGGCCAGCGATGGGCAGACTCATCTGCGCCTTGAACCGCAGGGTATCGTCACCGACGACACCTACTACCTGCATCAGGAAACGCCCACACGCCTGCAGATATATTCGATCAACAGCGACCTGCGCCAGATCGCCAGAATCATCGGCCATGGCCTAAGCGTACCGCAGTCTGGCAAGGCGCAACTGCTAGACGCAGTCAGTGCTATCGCCCCGCTGCTACCCATTCATTCGGACCTCCCCGAGCTCGCGACGCAAGTCACCCACGAAGCGGCTGACACACGCCTGTACGCACATTTGCTGCCACTGGCCGAGGGGTTGCGCCTGCAATTGCTGGTGCGCCCGCTAGCAGAAAGCAGTTGGTTCCGCCCAGGCCAAGGCGCACAAAATGTGCTTGGCGAGCGCGATGGCAAGCCACTGCAGGTGTGCCGCGACCTGGCCGGCGAGCGCCAGGCAATGCAACAGGTGCTGTTGGCTTGCCCTGGCCTTGCCAGTGCCTATAGCGATGGTCAGGAATGGCAGCTGGACCAGCCGCAGGATGCCTTGCAGGTACTCGGCGAATTGCATGCACTCAATGGCGACCTGGTGCATTGCGTGTGGCCGGAAGGCGAACGCATGCGCCTGAAAGGTCGACTGAAGCTGAACGAACTCAAGCTGGGCCTGCGCAAACAGGGTGAATGGTTCGTGCTGCAGGGCGAGATCGCATTCGATGACGGAAAGGTGCTACGTCTGCGCCAGCTTCTGGAGCTGCACAAGGCTAACCCTGGACGCTTCCTCAAGCTTGGCGAGCGTGACTGGCTTGCACTTGACGAGACATTGCGCAAACGCCTGGATGAACTGGCGCACCTTGCCGAGCGGGCCACCGACCAGGGCCTGCGCCTTAGCCCGTTGACCGCACCGATACTGGCCAACCTGGCAGCAGAAGTAGGTGAATTCACTGCCGATAACAGCTGGCAGGCATACCTGCAAAAACTGCAGTCGCTGCGCGAATACCAACCTTTGCTACCCCGCTCCCTGCAAGCTGACTTACGCGCCTACCAGCATGAGGGCTTCATCTGGTTGGCACGCCTGGCCGAATGGGGCGTCGGTGCCTGCCTGGCCGACGACATGGGCCTGGGCAAGACGGTGCAGCTCCTGGCACTCCTGCAGCACCGGGCTGCCGGCGGGCCGCAACTGGTTGTGGCCCCGACATCGGTAACGCTCAACTGGCAAGCTGAAAGCCGGCGATTCGCCCCCCACCTGAAGCTGCACCTGTATCACCAGGAGCGCAACCTGAGTGAGATGGGCCCCGGCGACCTGGTTATCACCAGCTACGGCTTGCTGCAGCAAGACAGTACAGCATTCGCCGCCTGCCCCTGGAGCAGTGTCGTGCTGGACGAAGCCCAGGCCATCAAGAATGCCCAGACCAAGCGCGCCCAGGCAGTCATGGCGTTGCAGGCGGATTTCCGCGTGGTTGCCACGGGTACCCCACTGGAAAACCACCTGGGCGAGCTGTGGAGCCTGTTCCGCTTTATCAACCCAGGCCTGCTCGGCAGCCAGGAAGCCTTCGGCAACCGTTTTGCTACCCCTATCGAACAGGGCGATGCGGCAGCCCGGCGGACCCTGAAGGCCCTGATCCAACCCTTTATCTTGCGCCGCCTCAAAAGCCAGGTTCTGGACGAGCTGCCAGCGCGAACAGAAATCACCTACAAAGTACCGCTATCCGATGAAGAGGCCCACCTCTACGAAGCCCTCCGTCAGCAAGCCATGGACAACGTAGCTGACTCGCCTTCCGGAGCCGGCAAATCCTTCAAGATCTTGACGGAAATCACTCGCCTGCGCCGTTTTTGCTGCCATCCGAGCCTGGTGATCCCGGAATCGGTACTGCCAGGCAGCAAGCTTCAGGCCTTTGCGGCCCTCGTCGAAGAGCTGCTGGAGAACGGTCACAAAGCCTTGGTGTTCAGCCAGTACGTCGACCACTTGAACATCGTGCGCACAATGCTCGATGAGAAATGCATCGCCTACCAGTACCTCGATGGCAGCGTACCGGCCAAAGAACGGGAGCGCCGCGTGAATGCCTTCCAGGCGGGCATGGGGGAAGTCTTTCTTATCAGCCTGAAGGCCGGTGGCAGTGGCCTTAACCTGACCGCCGCCGACTATGTGATTCATCTCGACCCCTGGTGGAACCCGGCGGTGGAGGACCAGGCCAGTGACCGCGCCTACCGCATTGGCCAGCAGCGCCCCGTGACCATTTACCGACTGGTCGCCGAAAACACCATCGAAGAACAGATTGTCGGCTTGCACGCTCGCAAACGAGACCTGGCCGACAGCTTGCTTGAGGGCGGTGAGGTGAGCGCCAAGCTGGATGCCGACGCCCTGTTGGCACTGCTCTCTGGCGCAACGCATTGATGGGTTTGATGCCTCCTGCACAGGGTTGGTACAGGCTACGCCGAGGCATCACAGTGCCTCGGTGGAGATAGCCAGGGCTGCACACAGTTTCAGCGCAGGTAGTCCTGCACCCACTTCACCCAGCAATCAGCCCCTATCTTCACCAGCTCATCGTTGAAGTCATAGTGCGGGTTATGCACCGAGCAGCCATGGAACTCGCCGGTACCATTACCCAGCATGAAGTAACAACCAGGCCGCGCCTGCAACATGTAGGCAAAGTCTTCGGTGCCCATGACCTTCCTGGGCATTTTGTCCAGTAACGCGCCGTCGGCAAACAATGGCCGCAGGCTTTCCCGCAGCCGTGCACTTTCCTGCTCGCTGTTGTACAACGCGGGGGCCAGTGGGGTGAATTGCACGTCGATCTCCACGCCGAAGCTTTCAGCGTGCCCCTTGGCCAATGCCTCGATGCGGTGGTTGATCTTCTGCTGGGTCTCGGCTGTGTCGGTACGCACACTCAGCAACATGTGCGCCTCGTCGGGAATGATGTTGTAAACCGTGCCAGCCTGGATCATGCCGATGCTGATGACCGCATACTCCTCGACACTCAAGTTGCGCGACTTGATGGTCTGGATACCACTGATCAGGCTGTTCAACGCCATCACCGGGTCCACCGACAGTTCCGGCATGGCACCGTGCCCGCCTTTGCCGGTAATCCGGATGCTGACGCGCTCGGAAGATGCCATGGTCGGCCCGGCCTGCACCACGCAGGTGCCTACCGGCATGCCGGGCATGTTGTGCAGCGCATACACCGAATCACACGGGAAGCGCTCGAACAGCCCGTCGTCGAGCATCGCCTTGGCCCCGGCCAGGCCTTCTTCGTCCGGCTGGAAGATCACGTTCAAGGTGCCATTGAAGTTGCGCGTTGCCGCCAGTTGCGCAGCCGCAGCCAGCAGGATCGCGGTATGCCCGTCATGGCCACAGGCATGCATGCGACCGGGGATTTTGCTGGCATGTGCAAAGGGGTTCTTTTCACTCATGGGCAAAGCGTCCATATCGGCGCGCAAACCGATACTGCGTGGGCTATCCCCTCCCTTCAATACCCCGACTACCCCATGCCCGCCTACGTTGCGATGCACGTCATAGCCCCAGGCCTGGAGTTTCCCGGCGACCAATGCCGCCGTATCCGGCGTGTCACCGCCCAGCTCCGGCGCGGCGTGGATCTGCCGGCGAATCTCGACAAACTCATCCAGCCCTGCTGCCGGGTGCCGTGGTTGATTGCTTTGCAAAATACCCATGTCACTCACATCCTTTGTTTTCCGGGAAGTAGTTGAGGCAGGCCAGGCTGACAACGCCACCCGCCAGCAAAAAATAAGCGGGGGCCAATGGCGTACCCAATGCGCCAATCAACCAGGTTGCCATCAGCGGCGAGAAACCACCGAACAGCGTTACCCCCAGGCTGTAACTGACCGAGGTGCCGAAGGAGCGCCTGGCCTTCGGGAAACCTTCCATCATCAGCGCAAAGAACGCACCGGCACCGATGCAGGTAGGCAGGATCAGCACCGCCACGCACATCATGGCCAGGCCCAGGTGCTGCACTTGCCCCAGCAGGTAGAACACCGGCAAGGTCAACACCACCGGTGTGGCAACCGTCCACACCAGCAGGCGCTTGCGCAGTTGGTACTTGTCGGCAAACTTGCCTGCCAACGGGCAGATCAGCGCCATGCACCCACTGCTGATACAGGCAATGGCCATTGCACTGCCTGGCGGGTAATGCAACGTCGTGGTCAGGTAGGTAGGCATATAGAACACGAACAGGTACATGCCGATGGTCGAACTGGCCATCAGCCCGATGCCTTGGATGATGCGCTTGAGCAGTTCGGCGTCCAGCCCTGTCTCGCCCTTTTGCGCCGGCGTGGCCTCATGGGTTTCCGGCAAACGCGTGCGGATGTACCAACCGACAGGCCCGATCAGCAGGCCAAAGATGAATGGTATCCGCCAACCCCAGCTTTCCAGGGCGGCGGGGTCGAGCGACTGGCTGAGCAGCAGGCCAAAACCCGCGCCCACCAACGCAGCGTAGCCCTGGCTGGCGGCCTGCCAACTGACGCTGTGGCAACGCTTGCCAACCGCACTGGACTCCATCAGGAACACCGACGCAGTGCCGATTTCTCCGCCGGCCGACATGCCCTGGACAAGCCTGCCCACCACCAGCAGCAGCGTGGCGAAAATGCCGATTTGCGAGTACGTGGGGGCAAAGGCGATCATCGCAGTGCCCAGGGTCATCAGCCCGATGGTCAGGCTCAACGCCGCCTTGCGCCCATGCCGGTCGGCGTAACGGCCAATGACCATCGCCCCGACCGGGCGCATCAGGAAACCGACACCAAAGGTCGCCAACGACATCAACAGCGAAGCCATCGCCGATTCGGAGGGGAAGAAGTGCTTGCCGATCAGCACAGCGAAAAAGCTGTAGATCGTAAAGTCGTACATCTCCAGCGCATTGCCCAACGAGCAGGCAATCAAGGTTTTGCGGGAAGACGATGCCTGCGCGGCGCAATGCGCGCCCGTCTGCAGGTTTGGCGGTGCGGGTAGCGGTCTGGTCATTGTTATCTCCGTTGGCAAATCGCGGCGTGCAGCGAATATCAGCCAATCGGGCAGCCAACACACTTGCAGTTTCGGCATGTACCTAACCAATGGTTAATCTGACGGTTCGCTTGCTGACCAATTTGCCCTGAGACGGCGCACAGTTCGCCATGCCTCGGCGCCCTGCCCCACGAATGATCACCAGCCCGTGAACGCAAGCTGGCCCTGCAGCGTGCTCAAGGCCTGTCTAAAGCACTGGTTCGCGACCAACCACGCGCTGTGCCAGCCCCGGATTAACCAAACGGCATGCCCTGGCTTAATAAGCAATCACGCTGCAACGTCCCGTTCACCGACGCTACCGCCACCACATCACTGTGCTGGCCAGGAGTCGTGAATGAACACTCGCACTACGTCGTTGCTGTTGATGATCCAAGGGGCCTGCCTTGCCGCGCAGGCACAGGCGGAGGGCTTTCCGACACTCGCGCGGATTGCACCGGGTTTTGGTTACTACGGGGTGGACACTGGTTTCGATGACAAGCTCAAGGTCTACGGCACCGTGGATGCCTTCGCCAGCTATCACGACTCGCAGCACCACTCGGGCTACAAGCTGGCTGGCGGTGGCGCCTGGACCAACAAGCTCGGGCTGTATGCGCGCAAGGGGCTGAGCCCGGACAGCGCGCTGGAGCTGGTGGTCGAAGAAGGTTTCAACGTCAATGGCAAGGCCCTGGAGGGTACCTGGGACACCCTCGGCAGCCTGCGCCTGGCCGCCGTCGCCCTGCGCTCGAAAAGCCTGGGCAAGCTCGAGTTCGGCAAGACGTACAACATGGGGACGCCCACCTATGCCGACCCTTTCCTGGCCACGTACGGCTCACCCTACACCTACCTGGCCCTGCCTGCTGCTGGCAAGGGCGCTTTCTACCTGGACATGCGCCCCAAGCACACCCTGGCCTACACCAGCCCGAACCTCAACGGTTTCAGCCTCGGTACCGCACTGAGCTTCGGTTTTGACGATACCGCCAGCCAAGGGCGTACCGTGCGCGGTGGCGGCGCCCGGCTGCAATACCGCAACAGCCGGGTCATGCTGCTGGGCTCCTACAACCTGTATTACAGTGACCCATGGGACGACGCAGGTACCTCGCGCCAGACCGCCAACTACTACAAGAGCCTGTCGGCGTTCTACGATTTCGGCCCACTGGCCACCAGCCTGACCTGGCAACGCCAGAACGTCGACCAGGCTGGCACGCCCAGCACCACGCTTTACACCTTCGGCGTGATGGCCCCGGTGGGTGATTTGGACGTGCTACGCGTGGCCGTGATGCAACGGCAGGTCACAGCCCACGACAAGGATGCATTCGGGGCCATGATCGGCTATGACCACTTCATCACCCCGCGCTGGGCCGTATATGGCCGGCTCGGCATGATCGCCAACCAGGGCGCCTCATCGGTCACCTACGCCGGCACCCCGCTGGACCAGGCGGGCGACAACCCGAGCAACGTCGCCCTAGGTATGTATTACCACTTCTGACGCTACTGCACGGGTTTGCCTGAGCATCTGCCCGCGCAAGCTGTGAAACAGCTCCTGGGCAGGCGCCGTGAGGCTGTGGCGGTCGATGCAGACCAGGTTGATCGGGTAATCCGGAATCAGTTCCTGCACCGGCATGACCACATACTCACAATCGACGCCGAAGGTGAACCCCTGGTCCACCGCCAGCTCGCTGATGGTCATCAACGATTCGGTGTTCTTCAGCAGCTTGAGCGCCATCATCACCGAAGTGCATTCAACGGTGTTCTGCGGCACCCGCAGGCCGTTGGCCTCGAACAGCTGGTGAAACTGCGAAGCCTGGTCGGACAGTTCGTCCAGGCTGATCCAGTGGCCATACTGCAGCGTACGCTGTACGGGTCACCCACATGGGTTACACAAAAGTTCACTCACATAGGTGACAACACCTTGAGTGTTACATAACCATCAGTGGCATCCCGTACATCGACCCTGCCAAGGATGATGGGACCGAAAATAACATCCCAGACGCCAT
>JAAIGF010289245.1_pt1 | contig 116599 bp, 118 predicted proteins | sample 6487441 | NCBI WGS metagenome assembly JAAIGF01 (sample SAMN13974129, study PRJNA590717) | phyllosphere metagenome | biome: pepper field; feature: multiple bacterial spot infested pepper fields; material: pepper leaves; isolation source: leaves from pepper fields | host: Capsicum annuum ... | reverse complement strand
GTGGCGGGTCAGTACCAGCTTGATCTTCGACTTGCGCAGGGATTCGAGCAGGTCGAGGTTTTCTTCACCGGGAATGCCGAATACATACTCGACACCTTCGTTTTCCAGGCATTGCACAACGACATCGGCGGCCTTGGCCATTTGGGGTACTACCTCAAAATCTTTGTGGGATTGCAGATTTATTAAGCTGCGTGACTGAGATGTTGCAGGATGTCTCAGTGGCGCGCATCGTAGGCCCTCTGGTTAATAATAATAAATATATTGTTATGATGCTTAGCATCACAATTCGTTATGAATGCCACTGGCATGTAAGGTAGCCCCCCCGATGAACCTCAAGGCATTGCGTTGCTGTGTCGAAATTGTCCGGCAAGGCAGCTTTACCAAGGCTGCACAACACCTGCACATTGCCCAGCCGGCACTGAGCATGGCGGTAACGCGGCTGGAAGAAGAACTGGGCGTGACCCTGTTCAACCGCACCACGCGCAAAGTGATCCTCACCGCCGAGGGCGAGCAGTTCCTGCCACGCATTGCTTCGGCCTTGCGCGAAATGGATGTCGCCCGGCAAGAACTGCGCGACATGGCTGACCTCAAGCGCGGCGAAGTGCGCCTCGGCATCCCGCCGATGTTCGGCCTGCACTACGTGCCGGGGTTGATGAACGCCTTCCGCCAGTTGTACCCGGGCATTGCCATGACGGTGTTCGAAGGCAGCGCCGAAGACATCGGCCACCGCCTGGAGCAACGGGAAATCGACCTGGCGTTACTGGAATCGCGACGGGTGCCACCGGACAAGGAGTCGATCCTGCTGGGCAGCGACGAAATGTTGGCGTGCATGCACCCTGACCATCCCTATGCCGGCAAGGCCTTCCTCACCGCCGAAGACCTGCGCAACACCGACATGGTGGTATTTGACCGGACTTTCGTACAGCGCCACCTTCTGGACGCGTTCTTTGCCGAACACGGGATCACTTACCAGGTAGCACTGCAAAGTAACTTCGTCTCGCTGGTGGTACAGGCGGCGCTGGACAACATGGGCGTGGCAACCCTGCTGCGTTCGGTGCAGCAGCGTACGCCAGGCATTGTTGGCGTACCGTTCCGGCCGGCGCAGCAGATGAGCTTCCGCTTGTGCTGGCGCTCGGGTGAGTACCTGTCGCTGGCCAGCAAACGGTTCATCGACTTTGCTGCACAAACCCATTACCTGGAGCGTTGATCCCAGCCTGTTCCTGCGTATTCGCGGCCAAGGCCGCCGGGCAGAGGCCGCACACCTTTCAAAGCCTGCAGTGCCGTTGCAGGAACGGCTTCAGCCACGGACACAGGCGAGGCCCGTGCCAGCCTCAGCGTCATTAGCCGTAGGCACGGCAGTTTTCAACGCCAAATGGGCAATCACTTGCTCGGCCGCACGGCCTAGGCAGCCCTTGAAAAAGTGGCTGGCACCGGCATATACCGACACTGCACGTTGCTCGGGGCCTGCCCATTGCAGCAGGTTGCCCAGCGGTGCCATTTCGTCCTGTTCGCCATGCAATAGCAGGCAATCGCTGGGTACGGCCAGCGGCTCATAGTAGCGTCCCCCCGGGACATCGCCGACCGGCAGCCCCAGCAATGCCACTGCCTTCAATTGCCCTTGCAAGGTGCAGGCGACACGGGCGAACACATAGGCACCAAACGAGAAGCCCACCAGAGCTACCGGCAGCTCGGGCTGCATCTCGTTGAAGTGTCGGACGACAGCAATGCAGTCTTCCGCTTCACCGATGCCTTCATCATGCTTGCCCTGCGTCTGCCCGACCCCTCGAAAACTCGGCCGCACCACCTGCCAACCGGCAGCGCACAACTGTCGTGCCAGGGTCAGCGGCACCACATGCCGTGGGCTACCGCCCAGCAGCGGTTGCGGATGGCTAACCAGCACCAGCCCCTTGGGTGGACCAACGGGGTAGTCGATCAACAGTTCGATCTGGCCGATCGGCCCATCGATGAGCTGCGTGTTGCGCGGGATATCCGACATTGCAGTGGTCCTTGTAAAGCGAATGTAGGGTGCGTGTTCATACCGTTTGCCGAGCAATGGGATGGCGCGCAACACCAGCAATACCAGCACGACACCGGTCAATGCAACCACCAGCAAGGGCCCTGCAGATACACGTAGTACATCTGTACTCCACTCGATGATACGGTAACGATCTGCCAGATAACTGGCTGCAAATGCCAGGGTCAAGACCCGGCAATTGACATTGACTTACCTGCGCTTCGCCTCCCTGCAGTGACCCTACAACACCAAATGGGCTTTACCAGGCTGTTTTCAACGCATCATTACCGAGTATTGCAAGAAGCTGACCCTTTAGCCCGCTATCAACCCCGACTGGAGCGGCCCGGCTTCCTCGACGTTGCAGCTGCAGATTGTCTATGATCCCGCCTTGAACGTTTCAGCATGTTTCACGCATGCCTCAATAGGGATACAGATGTCAGTCCAGCAACTCCCCCCTCTCCCCACTAAAAGCACCGTCGCCAGGATGGAAGCCGCCATGGCGCTGGGCAGCTTTGCCATTGGCACTGGCGAATTCGCCATCATGGGCCTGATGCCCGACATCGCCAGCAATCTGCAATTGAGCGAGCCGCAAGTGGGCCATGCCATCAGTGCCTATGCGCTGGGGGTGATGGTCGGCGCGCCGACCCTGGCGATTCTCGGTGCCAAACTGCTACGCAAGCACATGCTGCTACTGTTGATGCTGCTGTATGCCCTGGGCAACCTGGCCACGGCCTTCGCGCCGTCGTTCAGTGGCCTGGTAGCCTTCCGTTTCATCAGCGGCCTGCCCCATGGCGCCTACTTCGGTATTGCCGCCGTGGTGGCATCAAGCATGGTGGCCAAGGACCAGCGCGCTGGGGCCGTTGCCCGGGTGATGATGGGCCTGACCTTGGCCATGTTGCTTGGCAACCCGGTGGCAACCTTCCTTGGCCAGTACTTCGGCTGGCGCTCGGCATTCGTGCTGGTCGGGGCAATTGCCCTGTGCACCATCGCCCTGGTCTGGCGTTTTGTGCCCCAGCGCCACGATGAGGTGCGCAGCGACCCGCGCAAGGAACTGCAAGCCTTCACCCTGCCCCAGGTGTGGATGGCACTGGCCATCGCCTCCATCGGTTTTGCCGGCATGTTCTGCGTGTTCAGCTACCTGGCGCCGACCATGCTGCAAGTGACCCTGGTGTCGCCACAGTGGATTCCGTTCGGCCTGGCGGCGTTCGGTGTGGGCGGTATCGTCGGCAACCTTGCGGGCGGCAAACTGTTCGACCGCTTGCAGTTCCGCGCGGTAGGGCTGGTGCTGGTGTGGTCGATTGCCGTGCTGCTGTTCTTCACCTTTGCCGCGCAGGCACTTTGGAGCTTGCTGCTCGGCATTGGCCTGGTAGGCACCATGATTGCACTGGCGGCACCGTTGCAGATCCGTTTGATGGATATCGCTCATGAAGCGCCGAGCCTGGCAGCAGCGTCGAACCATGCGGCGTTCAACCTGGCCAATGCGCTGGGGCCGTGGTTGGGGGGGATGGCGATTACAGCGGGTATGGGCTGGACCAGCACCGGATACATTGGTGCGGCAACCGCGCTGGTTGGCCTGGGCATTTACCTGGTGGCGCGGCGGATGAAAGGCGGGCATTGAGACTGTTTTCATCTCCATAGTGCCTCAAGTACAGTCTGCCCATGGACAAATACGCCCCCCGCCAGTGGCTCCCCCACGAAAAACCCAGCTTGCCGGGCTCTCCGTCCACACCGCTGCATTCGCCCGCCAAACGCCTGGCCTACGGCGTGGTCGGCCTGCTGGTGGCAATCACCGGCGGCCTGGGCAATGCGCTGGTCACTGCCAACTTGGTGTTCCTGCAAGGCGCCCTGGGCGCGACCACGGCCGAAATGGCCTGGCTGCCGGCCGCCTACGTGATGACAAACGTGTCCATCAACCTGCTGCTGGTGAAATTCCGCCAACAGTTCGGCCTGCGGGCCTTCACCGAAGTGTTCCTGGTGCTGTATGCCCTGGTCACTTTCGCCCACCTGCTGGTCAACGACCTCAACTCGGCCATCGCCGTGCGCGCGGCCCACGGCATGGTCGGCGCGGCGCTCAGCTCGCTGGGGTTGTACTACATGATCCAGGCCTTTCCGGCGCAATGGCGGTTGAAGGCCATGGTGCTGGGCCTGGGCGCCTCGCAACTGGCATTGCCGCTGGCGCGGATATTTTCCGAAGACCTGCTGCAAATTGCCGAATGGCGCGGGCTGTACCTGTTCGAACTGGGCCTGGCATTGGCGGCGCTGGGCTGCGTGCTAATGCTCAAGCTGCCGCCCGGCGACCGCTTCAAGACCTTCGAACCCCTGGATTTTCTGACCTTCACGCTGATGGCCAGTGGTACTGCCCTGCTCTGCGCCGCGCTGTCCCTGGGGCGCATCGATTGGTGGCTGGAGGCGCCCTGGATCGGCATGGCTCTGGCGGCCTCGATCGCGCTGATACTCAGCGGCCTGGCCATCGAACACAATCGCCGCAACCCGTTGCTGATGACCCATTGGCTGGGCAGCGGCGCCATCATCCGCCTGGCCTTGTGCGTGATACTGATCCGCATGGTTACCTCGGAGCAGTCCACCGGCGCAGTCGGCTTCCTGCAAGCGCTGAACATGGGCAGCGAGCAGATGCGCACGCTGTACTGGATCATGCTGCTGGGCGCGGTGGCAGGCCTGGCCAGCAGCGCCCTGACCATCAACCCCAACCACCTGGTGATCCCGCTGTTCGTCTCTTTGCTGGCCATGGCCGCCGGTGCGTTCATGGACAGCAGCTCAAGCAACCTGACGCGGCCGGAGCAAATGTACTTCAGCCAGTTCCTGCTGGCCTTTGGCAGCACCTTCTTCCTCGGCCCGTCGATGGCCCTGGGTATCAGCCATGTACGCGCCAACCCGCGCAACCTGGTGAGTTTTTCGGTGCTGTTCGGCATCTGCAACAACCTCGGCGGCCTGATCGGCGCAGCACTGCTGGGCACCTTCCAGACCTGGCGGGAAAAGTTTCACTCCAGCCACCTGATGGACCGCCTCAGCTACCTGGAGCCACTGGTCAATGCTCGCGTGCAAAGCGGGGGCGCCGGTTATGGCGGCATCATCGCCGACCCTGCCCTACGCAGCGAAGCGGGCATGCGCCTGCTGGCCAGTGCCGCCACTCGCGAAGCAAATGTCATGGCCTACAACGATGTGTTCGTACTGATCGGCAGCATCGCTGTCCTGACCATGATCTGGATCTGCATCCGCAGCACCTGGCTCTGGTACGCGAAACACCAGGCCACCTCCACCGTCTCCACCCCCGGCGCACCCACCCGATGACCGACGACACCCGCACCACAACCACCACCGCCATCGCCGAAACGCCGGAAGGCACCACGCCACCCAGCGAACCGACCAGCCCGGTGCGCACGCGGCGGGTACGCATCCTGTCCTCGATCAGCTTCGCCGCCGTGGCCCTGGCCGGCGTGCTGCTGGTGCTTTATGCCTGGCGCCTGCCACCGTTCGGCAGTGCTATCGAAAGCACCGAAAATGCCCTGGTACGCGGCCAGGTGACCATCATCGGCCCGCAACTGAGCGGCTACATCGTCGATGTGCCGGTGCACGATTTCCAGTTCGTCAAGGCGGGCGACCTGCTGGTGCAGCTGGATGACCGCATCTACAAGCAGCGCCTGGCCCAGGCCAATGCCCAACTGCAGCAGCAGCAGGCAGCCCTGGCCAACAACCTGCAGCAGCGCAACAGTGCCGAGGCCACCATTGCCCAGCGCCAGGCTGCCATTGGCGATGCCCAGGCCCAGGCGGCCAAGGCCAAAGCCGACCTCGGCCGCAACCAGGCGCTGGTCAACGATGGTTCGGTGTCTCGTCGCGAACTGGACCTGGCCCGCGCCAGCGAAGCGGCTGCCGTGGCCAACCTGGCCCAGGCCAGGGCGGCATTGGAAATCGCCCGCCAGGACCGTGAAACCGTGGTGGTCAACCGGGCCGCCCTGGAAGCCGCGGTGGAGAACGCCAAGGCCGCCGTGGCACTGGCCCGCATCGACCTCGACAACACCCGTGTCACTGCCCCGCGTGACGGCCAGCTGGGGCAGATCGGTACGCGCCTGGGGGCCTATGTCAATTCAGGTGCGCAGTTGATGGCGCTGGTGCCCGACACCCTGTGGGTCATAGCCAACATGAAGGAAACCCAGATGGCCAATGTGCGCATCGGCCAGCCCGTGAGCTTTACCGTGGATGCGCTGAACCACCTGAAGCTGCGCGGGCATGTGCAGCAGATTTCACCGGCCACCGGCTCGGAATTTGCCTTGCTGCAGGCCGACAATGCCACCGGCAACTTCGTCAAGATTGCCCAGCGCATCCCGGTACGCATCACGGTCGATGCCGACCAGCCGGAAGCCAGGCAGCTACGGCCAGGGATGTCGGTGGTGGTCAGTATTGATACCCGCAGCGAACCATGATGGGCTGCACAGCGGCGTCAGCTTGCCTGTCAAAGACACTTTCATGCCGCCCCCAGACTGCGGCGTCTCGTCGCACACCCAAGCCCCTTGGGCAAAGCCTTGCAACCCCGTAGAATCGCGCTTCCTTTTCGCCCGTCGCCTTGAACGGTGGCAACCGGCAGCAATGACAGAGTCCGTGCCTGAACACATGAACGCACATGTGAAATAGGCTCAACCCTCCCCGCCCGGCCCATTTCCCAAGGGGCCCAGCGGTTGAGTCTTGCCCAGGTCGCATCCGTGCAGCTACTCGCCCCTTCCCGGGTCGAGCTGGTGTGCGCGTCCGAAAAGGCGCTCATTCCGCTCATCCAACTAGAGGTACGTATGTCTCCGCGTTTGCTGGCCATGGCGCTGGCGCCCCTGCTCGGGCTGTTCATCATCGCCCTGGGCAACGGCTTCATGTCTTCCCTGACCACCCTGCGCCTGGGCGCTGCCGGTGAATCTGCCACTACCATTGGTATCGTCTCGTCGACCTACTTCATCGGCCTGACCCTCGGTGCCATTTTCAACGACCGGCTGATCCTGCGCATCGGCCACATCCGCGCCTACACCAGTTTCGCCTCGCTGATCGCCGTGACCATCCTGTTGCAGGGGTTGTTCTATGACGTCACCTGGTGGTCTGTCCTGCGCCTGATCAACGGCTGGGCCGCAGTGGGCGTGTTTCTGGTGATCGAAAGCTGGCTGCTGCTGGCCGGTGACGCGAAAATACGCGGCCGCCTGCTGGCGCTGTACATGATCGCCTTCTATGGCGCTGGGGTAATCGCCCAGGCCGGCCTTGGCGAAATCACCCAATTGGGCGACACCGCGCCGTTCATGCTGGCCGGCGTGCTGGCTGCGCTGTCGGTGCTACCGATCGTGATCCTGCCACGGGTGTCCCCGCTACTGGACCAGGTCGAACCGCTCAAGCCCCGCCAGTTGCTGGGCGTTGCCCCTTCGGGCCTGGTCGGCTGCTTCGGTTCGGGTGTGGCGATTGCCGGCATCTATGCGCTACTGCCGTTGTACCTGCAGCGTATTGGTCTGGCGGTGGGTGAAGTCGGCAACATGATGGCCTGGGTGATCCTTGGCGCCATGTTGCTGCAATACCCAGTGGGGCGCTGGTCCGACCGCAAGGACCGCCAGGATGTGTTGATTGCGCTGGCGGCACTGTGTGTGGTGCTGTCGCTGGTTACCGTGTTTCTGCCGTCGGACTCCTTCCTGCTGCCAGCCATGCTGTTCCTGCTCGGGGGTGGGGTGTTCACCCTCTACCCGGTTGCGGTCAGCCATGCGGCCGACCGGGCGCCGTCCGATGCGCTGGTGCCCATGATCCAGGGCCTGCTGCTGATCAACTCGCTGGGCTCGGCCATGGCACCGGTGGCCATTTCGCCGATGATGACCGAATTTGGCGAGGCCGGGCTGTTCTGGGCATTCGCCGTGGTCAACCTGGCCATGGTGTGCTTCTTCATGTGGCGCCGCGGCAAGCGCCCGGCAGCCGTGCACCCGGCGCCCTTCACTGCATCGACCACCTTCTCGCCGACCGGCGCCGAATTGCGGGTAACCGAAGACCTGATGCATGCGGCGCAGGAGCATCCGCCGCTGGAGCCGGTGCAAAGCCCGGCGCCGGCGCAGCGGTCTGAGTCTCATTGATTCCCGGGGCCGCTTGGCGGCCCCGGCATTTACCACTCGTCGCCCAGAAGGCACCCCACCACCGCCCCCCAGCCAAACGAATGACAGATCATCCGCAAAGGAGACGACCCATGATCCGCATTCGCCCGCTCTCTCTCTGCCTGGCACTCGCCCTGGCCTCCCTCACCGGCACCAGCTTTGCCGCTACCAGCACCAACACTGACAGCCACCCGCAAACCGACCAGTCCGGGGGCAAGACTGCCGGTGACGGCAGCAGCGTCAACAGCCCCGGCGGTGGCCAAGGCAACGACAGCAGCGATACTGGCAGCAACAGTGATGCCGCCGACGGCGCCGCTGGCGGTTCCAACAGTACCGGCGAAGCCACTGGCTCGGGTGCCGGCGCCAGTGGTGGCAGCGCCGAGGACCAGGACAGCCATTGAAGCGGCGGTGAACTACACTGCGCTCCAATGCCCTGCCAAGGACTTGCCATGACCCTCAGACCCTGGCTGTTTGCAGCCCTGCTACCGTGCACTGCCCTGGCGGCCGGCAGCAATCAAGGCGCATTGTCGATAAGTTCCTCGTCGTTCACCGATGGCGGCGTGATCGCCCTACATCAGGTCGGCCAGGATCCGGCCTGCGGCGCTGGCGAGGAGCGCACCCCACAGCTGAGCTGGGAAAACCTGCCCGCGGGCACCCTATCGCTGGCCCTGATCATGTTCGACCCGGACGGCGGCAAGGGCACCGGCGTGGTGCACTGGCTTGCCTACAATATCGACCCCGAGCAGGACGGGCTGAAGGAAGGCATGGCCGGGCTGAGCGGGCAGTACGTGACCGTTGGCCGCAACTCGCGTGGAACCCTCAGCTACCGCGGCCCCTGCCCGCCCGCCGGTGACAACCCGCACCACTACGCATTAACCCTGATCGCCACCGACCTGCCCTTGGGGACCCTCCCTGAAGGCCTGGACCGCAATAGCCTGCTGGAACTGCTGCAAGGCCACGCATTGGGCGCACAAAGCCTGGTCGGGCGCTATGGTCATTGAACCAATCAGTACAAAAACAAATGATCAACCAAGTAGTATTTATCCATTGAATGGCCCGGCCCAACTGAAGTAAGCTCGGGCTCATTCACTGGAGAGCAACATGCCAAAACACACCCGCAATCACGCCAACCACACCGGCCGCAGCCTGCGCCCTGTGCTGGCCGTTGCCGGCTGCGTGGCACCTGCCAGCTATTACTTTGGGTATTGGTTTAGCCACTAGGCGCCGATACCCAACCGGCGCCCACCTTCGAGGGGCCGCCGAACATGAGAATACTCAAACCCCCGGTCGGCTCCCCGACCGGGGGTTTTGCTTTTCAGGCCTTTGAACAACACCGATTCACATTGAGGACAGAGTCATGAACTACGCCACTTACTACTACGCAAACACCTATGCCTGGCGATTTAGCCAATCCCGCTCGGGCCAGCCTGCCGCCTCCGATCGGTCCTCCACAGGTGGCAATGCAGCAGCCAATACGAATTCAACGATCTGTCGAACACCTCGATAGGGCCGACCGCGCGGGACAGCACCCGCCGTCCGCCCAGGGAAAAACGCCATGCAAGCTTCCAGCCTCGCCCTACCCCTGACCCAGCCTCAAGCGGCCAACACTACCGTCAGCAAACGCCTGCCCAGCCCGCACCTGCTCAAGCAGCAAATGCCGCTGTCCAGCGAACTGGCCCAGCAAGTCCATGCCCACCGCCAAGCCATCCGCAACATTCTCGAAGGCCGTGATCAGCGCCTGCTGGTGATCGTTGGCCCGTGCTCGATCCACGACCCACGCTCGGCCCTGGAATACGCCGACCGCCTGGCCGCCCTCAGCCGCGAAGTCGATGACAAGCTGCTGCTGGTGATGCGCGCCTACGTCGAAAAACCGCGTACCACGGTGGGCTGGAAAGGCCTGGCCTACGACCCGCACCTGGACGGCAGCGACGACATGCACTCGGGTATCGCCCTGTCCCGCGGGCTGATGCTGAGCATGATCGAGCGCGGCTTGCCGGTTGCCACCGAGTTGCTGCAACCCATGGCCGCCGGCTACTTCGATGACCTGCTGGCCTGGGCCGCAATCGGTGCGCGCACCACCGAATCGCAAATCCACCGCGAAATGGTCAGCGGCCTGGAACTGCCGGTCGGTTTCAAGAATGGCACCGACGGTGGCATTGCCATCGCCAGCGACGCTATGCGCAGCGCCGCCCACCCGCACCGCCACTTCGGCATGGATGCGCAGGGCCACCCGGCGATCATCGAGACCCTGGGCAACCCGGATACCCACCTGGTACTGCGTGGTGGCCACAAGGGCCCGAACTACGATGCCAACAACATCGCCATGGCCCGCCAGGCGCTGGCCAAGGTCGGCTTGCAGCCACGGATCATGGTCGACTGCAGCCATGCCAACAGTGGCAAGGACCCGGCGCGTCAGCCCGCAGTGTTCAACGATGTGCTTGAACAACGCCTGGCCGGCGACCGTTCGCTGGTTGGCGTGATGATCGAGGGGCACCTGTTCGAGGGTTGCCAGGCGCTAGGCAAGGGGGCACTGAAATACGGCGTGTCGATCACCGACGGCTGCCTGGGCTGGGGCTCGACCGAAACCCTGTTGCGCGAGGCGGCACAAAAACTCTAGGCCGCTGGTTGCAAGCCTGGCGAGACATACCCCGGACAAGTGCGCTAGGCTTGCCTTTTTACCCCCAAGGAGCAGTATCCATGGCCCGTGCAACCGCCCGCCACATTCTCGTTGCCAGTGAAGACAAGTGCAACGAACTGAAAGCCCAGATCGAAGCAGGCGCCGACTTCGGTGAAATCGCCAAAGCCAACTCCACCTGCCCATCCAGCCGCCAGGGCGGTGACCTGGGCTCGTTCGGCCCGGGCCAGATGGTCAAGGAGTTCGACACCGTGGTATTCAGCGCCCCGGTCAACACCGTGCAAGGCCCGGTGAAAACCCAGTTCGGCTACCACCTGCTGGAAGTGACCAGCCGTCAGGACTAAGTTACCTTCAGGTGGACACGTCCAATGTAGGAGCGGGCTTGCCCGCGAATGCGTCAGGTCAGGCAACGGTGTTGCGTAAACGGACGCATTCGCGGGCAAGCCCGCTCCTACATCGGGTGTGTTGCCTGATCCTGATTTGCCTGGCATTCAACACCCAGGCCGATCCCACCCATGCCCTCACCGTCTACGGCGAAGCCCCCCGCTACAACGCCAGCTTCCAGCATTTCGACTACGTAAACCCCACCGCCCCCAAAGGCGGCATCTTGCGCCGCTCGGCCATCGAGATCGGCCAGTTCGACCATATCCTGCCCTACATCGACAAAGGCATCGGCGTCAGCGAAGTTGATGGCCTGCTGTACGCGCCACTGGCCGTGCGCTCATTCGACGAACCCTATACCGTCTATGGCCTGATCGCGCGACGCATGGAGCGTGGCCCCGATGATGCCTGGCTGCGCTTCTACATTGACCCGCGCGCCACGTTCGCCGATGGCAAACCCATACGCGCCGAGGACGTGCGCTTCACCTACCAATTGCTGATGAGCAAGGGCAGCCTCAAGTACCGCACCCAGTTCGCCGACGTCACCGAGGTGACCGTTGAAGGCCCGCACAGCGTGCGCTTTGCCTTCAAACCCGAGCACGGCCGCACCCTGGCGCTGGACCTCGCCAGCCTGCCGGTACTGCCCGAGCACGACTGGCAGCAGCGCGATTTCGCCAACGGTGCCGGCTTCGACAAGCCGGTCGGCAGCGGGCCTTACCGCATCGGGCGTATCGACAATGGCCGCAGCATCACCTTCGAGCGCGACCCCGGCTGGTGGGCACGTGATCTGCCAGCCAGCCGTGGCCGCTACAACTTCGCCAAGTTTCGCATCGAGTACTTCGGCGACACTGAAGTGGCGCGCCAGGTGCTCAAAGGCGGCGGCTATGACTACAACCGCGAGTTTTCGGCCACTGCCTATACCTTGGGCTACAACGGTACGCAACTGGACGACGGCCGCCTGCAGCGCGGCCACCTGGGCCCGGCCAAGCCACAAGTGGCCCAGGGCTTTGTGTTCAACCTTGACCAGCCGCAGTTCAAGGACCGCCGCGTGCGCCAGGCACTGGGCATGCTTTGGGACTATGAGTGGAGCAACCGGCAGATGATGCGCAACCTGTACATCCGCCAGCAAAGCGTGTTCTCCAACACCCCGTTGGCCGCCCGTCAGTTGCCGGATGCCGGCGAACTGAAGCTGCTCGAACCACTGCGTGGCAAGGTGCCGGACGAGGTCTTCAACAGCGTGTTCACGGCACCGGTCACCGATGGTTCAGGGATTATCCGCAAGCAGCAACTGCAAGCCCTGGCCCTGCTCGAACAGGCAGGCTGGCACCCCGAAGGCGACCGCCTGGTCAATAGCGAAGGCACGCCGCTGGCGTTCACCTTCCTCAATGGCCAGTCAGGCATGGAACGCCTGCTGCTACCGTGGAAGCGCAACCTGGCACAGATTGGCGTGACCCTGAACATTCGCAATGTCGACTCGGCCCAGTACGTCAACCGGCTGATGGCACGCGATTACGACATGATCGTCACAGGCTACCCGGTCACCCTGTCGCCAGGTGCCGAACTGTACAACTACTTTGGCTCGGCAGCTGCCCACGACCCCGGTTCGAACAACCTGATGGTGCTGCAAGACCCGGCCGTGGACCACCTGATCGACGGCCTCGTCCGTGCCAACACCCAGGCCGACATGCTGCACCACGCCCATGCCCTGGACCGTGTACTGCAATGGAACTACTACTGGATCCCCAACTACTATCCACCGGGCAGCTCTACGGTTTGGTGGAACCGCTTCGGCCAGCCGAAAGTCCAGGCAACCTATGATGAAGGCCTGGATACCTGGTGGGAGGTCAGCCCGACAGCGCTGACCAACCAGCAAATGGCCGAACGTCGGAAGCCAGCCCCATGACCGGCTACCTGCTGCGCCGCCTGCTGCTGATCATCCCGACGCTGCTGGCGATCCTGCTGGTCAATTTCGCCATCGTCCAGGCCGCACCGGGCGGCCCGGTGGAACAGGCCGTGGCGCGGCTGCAGGGCATCGGTGGCGGGGCCCCCGGTGCGCGGGCCGAGGTCGCCCACGGTGAGTCGCGTGCCACGCGTGGGCTGGACCCGAAACTGATCGAAGAAATAAAGCGCCAGTACGGTTTCGACAAAACCGCACCCCAACGGCTATGGCTGATGCTCGGCCAATATGCCCGGCTGGACTTCGGTAGCAGTTTCTTCCGTGGGGCCAAAGTTACCGACCTGATCCTCGAGAAGTTACCGGTGACGCTATCACTGGGCTTTTGGGCAACGTTGATCACCTACCTGGTGTCGATCCCGCTCGGCATCCGCAAGGCAGTACGCCACGGCAGCCGCTTCGATGCCTGGAGCAGCGCGCTGATCGTGATCGGCTACGCCCTGCCCTCGTTCCTGTTCGCCCTGCTGCTGATCGTGCTGTTCGCCGGCGGCACTTCGCTTGACTGGTTCCCGGTGCGCGGCCTGGTTTCGGACAATTTCGACGAACTCAGCCTGCTGGGCAAAATCGCCGATTACTTCTGGCACCTGGTACTGCCGGTCGGGGCTCTGGTGATCGGCGGCTTTGCCACCCTGACGCTGTTGACCAAGAACGCCTTCCTCGACGAAATTTCCCGCCAATACGTGGTCACCGCCCGTGCCAAAGGCCTGAGTGAGCGCCGAGTGCTGTATGGCCACGTACTGCGCAATGCCATGCTGCTGGTGGTGGCCGGGCTGCCACAGGCGCTTATTACCGTGTTCTTCGCCGGCTCCTTGCTAATCGAGGTGATCTTTTCGCTGGATGGCCTGGGCCGCATGAGTTACGAAGCCGCCGTGTCGCGGGATTACCCGGTGGTGTTCGGCACACTGTTTATCTTTACCTTGGCGGGCCTGCTGATCCGCCTGATCGGTGACCTGTCGTACACCCTGCTCGACCCGCGTATCGACTTCGACACGAGGGCGCACTGATGCTTTCACCCGTATCGCGCCGTCGCCTGCAACGCTTTCGCCGCAACCGCCTTGGCTGGGTGTCACTGTGGTTGTTTGCCGGCCTGTTGTTGCTGAGCCTGGGCGCAGAGCTGGTCGCCAACGACAAGCCGCTGCTGCTGAGCTACAAGGGCGAGCTGTATGTGCCAGCGCTCAAGCGTTATACGGAACAACAGTTTGGCGGCCAGTTGCCATTCCAGCCTGACTACCGCAGCACCTATGTCCGGCAACTGATCGAGGGCCAGGGCGGCTGGATGCTGTTCGCCCCCATCCCGTTCAGCGCCGACACCCCCAACTACGACCTGCAAGTACCCACCCCCAGCCCGCCCAGCGCCAGCAACTGGCTGGGCACCGACGACCAGGGCCGCGATGTGCTGGCCCGTGTGCTGTACGGCACGCGGGTGTCGTTGCTGTTTGCCTTTGCCCTGACGGTGATCAGCGTGCTCATCGGCGTAGCGGCAGGTGCCCTGCAAGGCTACCACGGCGGCTGGGTCGACCTGCTTGGCCAACGTTTGCTGGAGGTATGGTCGGGGTTGCCGGTGCTGTATCTGCTGATCATCCTCAGTGGTTTTGTCGAGCCCGATTTCTGGTGGCTGCTGGGGATCATGGCGCTGTTTTCCTGGCTGACCCTGGTCGATGTGGTGCGCGCCGAGTTCCTGCGGGGGCGCAACCTGGAATATGTGAAGGCAGCCCGGGCGCTGGGCTTGCCCGACAGCCAGGTGATGCTGCGGCATATCCTGCCCAATGCCATGAATGCCACCCTGACCTATGTGCCGTTCATGCTGACCGGGGCGATTACCACGCTTACCGCACTGGACTTCCTTGGCTTCGGCATGCCGGCTGGCAGTGCCTCACTGGGCGAGTTGGTGACCCAGGGCAAACAACACCTGGAGGCACCGTGGCTGGGCTTTACCGCGTTTTTTGCGCTGGCGGTGATCCTGTCGCTACTGGTGTTTATCGGGGATGCGTTGCGTGAGGCGTTTGATCCCCGAGGTTAGGTTTAACGTCTGGCCTGCCAATCAAGAATTCAGGGTTTTATCCATGCACGACAGCAACAGCCTCAAGGACTACCCCCAGGTACGGCAACTGGCAATTCGCTCGCTGTTCGAGATCATCGAACAGTCCAGTGAGGGCACGGTGATCGTCGACCGCCAGGCACGCATCGTCTGGATGAACGAACGCTACGCCCGGCGCTTTGGCCTGGCCGACGCCACCCGTGCCATTGGCCAGCCTTGCGAGGCGGTGATCCCCGGCAGCCTGATGCGCGAGGTGGTAAGCAATGGTCGGCCGATCCTGCTGGACATGCTCGACACCCCGAACGAACCCTTGGTGGTCATGCGCCTGCCGATCCACGACGACAAGGGCACACTGATCGGCGCCATCGGCTTTGCCCTGTTCGATGAGCTGCGTAGCCTGTCGCCACTGCTGAAGCGCTACTCCAGCATGCAGCAGGAACTGGCCTCGACCCGCTCACAGCTGCGCGCCCGCCAGGCCAAGTACAGCTTCGCCCAGTTCGTTGGCAGCAGTGCAGCCAGCCTGGAGGCCAAGCGCCGTGCCCGGCGCGGTGCAGCCAGCGACTCACCGGTGCTGTTGCTGGGTGAGACCGGCACCGGCAAGGAACTGCTGGCCCACGCTATCCACGCCGCGTCGGCAAGGGCGCACAAAGCCTTCGTCAGCATCAACAGCGCAGCCATCCCGGAAACATTACTGGAAGCCGAATTCTTCGGCACGGCCCCCGGTGCCTTTACCGGCGCCGACCGCAAAGGTCGCAGTGGCAAGCTGCAACTGGCCGAAGGCGGAACGTTGTTCCTCGACGAAATCGGGGACATGCCACTGGCCCTGCAAAGCAAGCTGCTACGGGTGTTGCAGGAAAAGGAATACGAGCCGGTTGGTTCGAACCAGATGCTGCGCAGCGACGTGCGCATCATTGCCGCCACCTCCATCGACTTGCAGGCAGCCATGGCACGCGGGGCCTTCCGCGCGGACTTGTACTACCGGCTGAACGTGCTGCCGATCGACGTTCCCCCGCTGCGACAACGGCTGGAGGACCTGCCGGCGCTGTGCGAGGCCATGTTGGCTGAACTGGGCAGCCAGTTCGAACTGGAGGGCGAGGCACTGCAACTACTGGCGCGGCATGCCTGGCCAGGGAACATGCGTGAACTGCGTAATGTGCTGGAGCGGGCGACCTTGCTGGCGGATCAGCCTCGCCTGGGCGTGGCAGATTTGCGCGCAGCGCTCGGGCCGTTGAGCCCTGTGGCGGCGGCGCCTGCTCGGCAGACTTACCGTGAAGCGTGCGAGGCGTTCGAGCGCAAGTTGATCGCCGAAACGTTGGCCGAGCATGAGGGCAATGTGCCGGAGGCTGCGAAGGCTTTAGGGCTGGGGCGCTCGACGTTGTACAAGAAGATGGTGGCGCTCGATCTCTGATACGAGACTTAAGTTTCTGATTGGAGACTACCCATAGAGCTGCACCCCTTTCGCAGGTCACGCGTCTTCTGTAGTAGGGGCCTTGCGTCGCGATGGGCCGCAAAGCGGGCCCAAAAATCTCAAAGTGGAGACACTATTTTCAAAGAAATAAAAATATAGTTATAAATCAATGCCTTAGAACTTGGCACGATTTCCGCTATCTCCTGCAAACCGATAAAAACAAGACTCACCCAGGAGACTCTCCACGATGACCGTGCTCATCGCACTTGCCGCTCTGGCCCTGCTGATGCTGGCCGCCTACCGCGGCTACAGCGTAATCCTCTTTGCCCCCATCGCCGCCCTTGGCGCGGTCCTGCTCACCGACCCCGCCGCCGTCGCCCCCGCGTTCACCGGGGTGTTCATGGAGAAAATGGTCGGTTTCATCAAGCTGTACTTCCCGGTGTTCCTGCTGGGCGCAGTGTTTGGCAAACTCATCGAGCTGTCCGGCTTCTCCCGCTCGATCGTTGCCGCGGCCATTCGCCTGCTCGGCACTCGCCAGGCCATGCTGGTTATCGTGCTGGTTTGCGCGCTGCTCACCTATGGCGGCGTGTCGCTGTTCGTGGTGGTGTTCGCGGTGTACCCGTTCGCCGCCGAGATGTTCCGCCAAAGCAACATCCCCAAGCGCCTGATCCCGGCCACCATCGCCCTGGGCGCATTCTCATTCACCATGGATGCCCTGCCCGGCACCCCGCAAATCCAGAACATCATCCCCAGCACCTTCTTCAACACCACCGCCTGGGCTGCGCCCTGGCTGGGGCTGATCGGCACGCTGTTCGTGTTCTTTACCGGCATGGCCTACCTGCAGCGTCAGCGCAACAAGGCACAGCGCGCCGGTGAAGGCTATGGCACCGACCTGCGCAACGAACCGGAAACCGCCGCTGACCTGGCCCTGCCCAACCCCTGGCTGGCCCTGTCACCGCTAATTCTGGTGGGGGTGATGAACCTGCTGTTCACCCACTGGATCCCGCAGTGGTACGGCACCAGCCACACCTTGCAACTGCCTGGCATGAGCGCACCGGTACAAAGCGACGTGGCCAAGCTTACTGCTATCTGGGCAGTGCAGGCAGCGTTGCTGGTGGGCATCCTGATGGTGCTGGTGTGCGCCTTCGGCGCTATCCGCACCCGGCTGGCCGAGGGCACCAAAAGTGCAGTAGGCGGCGCGCTGCTGGCGGCCATGAACACCGCTTCGGAATATGGCTTTGGTGCAGTGATCGCCTCGTTGCCGGGCTTTCTGGTGCTGGCTGATGCCCTGCGCGGCATCCCCAACCCGTTGGTCAACGAGGCCATCACCGTCACCTTGCTGGCTGGCATCACCGGCTCTGCCTCGGGCGGCATGAGCATCGCCCTGGCGGCCATGGGCGACACGTTCATCGCCGCTGCCCATGCTGCCAACATCCCGCTCGAAGTGCTGCACCGGGTCGCCGCCATGGCCAGCGGCGGCATGGACACCCTGCCGCACAACGGCGCAGTGATCACCTTGCTGGCGGTAACCGGCCTGACCCACCGCGAAGCCTACAAAGACATTTTTGGTATTACCCTGATCAAGACCCTGGCGGTCTTCGTGGTCATTGCCACGTTCTACGCCACGGGCATTGTCTAAGGAGCATTGCATGAACCTCAACGGCAAGACTGCACTCGTCACCGGTTCCACCAGCGGCATCGGCCTGGGCATCGCCCAGGTTCTGGCCCGGGCTGGCGCCAACATCGTACTCAACGGCTTTGGCGACCCGGCAACGGCGCTGGCGGAAATTGCCCGGCATGGGGTTAAGGTGGTCCACCACCCGGCCGACCTCTCGGATGTCGCCCAGATCGAGGCGCTGTTCGCCCTTGCCGAACGCGAATTCGGTGGCGTCGACATCCTGGTCAACAACGCCGGCATCCAGCATGTGGCGCCGGTCGAGCAGTTCCCGGTGGAGAGCTGGGACAAGATCATCGCCCTCAATCTGTCGGCCGTGTTCCATGGTACGCGCCTGGCGCTGCCGGGCATGCGCACACGCAACTGGGGGCGGATCATCAACATCGCTTCGGTCCATGGCCTGGTCGGCTCTACCGGCAAGGCGGCTTACGTGGCGGCCAAGCATGGCGTGGTCGGCCTGACCAAGGTGGTCGGCCTGGAAACCGCGACCAGCCAGGTCACCTGCAACGCCATTTGCCCAGGCTGGGTGCTGACCCCGTTGGTACAGAAGCAGATCGACGATCGTGCTGCCAACGGTGGCGATCCGCTGCAAGCGCAGCACGATCTACTGGCAGAGAAACAACCCTCGCTGGCCTTCGTCACCCCTGAACACCTCGGTGAGCTGGTACTATTCTTGTGTAGCGAGGCCGGTAGCCAGGTGCGTGGTGCCGCCTGGAACGTTGATGGTGGCTGGTTGGCCCAGTGACGGGTGGCCTGGGCCTGGTGGCGGTCTCGCATTCGTTTATCTGCAAGGAGGCCTTATGCGCCCTACCCCAATGACCGCGATTCTGGCCCTGACCCTGGTCGCTGCTGCGCAGGCATCTGCCGCCAGCCTGAAGGACGTCGCGCCCTACCCCGAAGCGGAAAAGGGCTTCACCCGGCAGGTCATCCACCTGCCGGCCCAGGCTGACGAATCGGCCTACCAACTGGAAATCCTCGCCGGCAAAACCCTGCAGGTGGACTGTAACCGCCAGCGCCTGGGCGGCAGCCTGGAGGAACGTACCCTGGAAGGTTGGGGCTATAACTACTACCGTCTGGACAAGGTCAGCGGCCCGGTCAGTACCCTGATGGCCTGCCCGGACGGGAAGAAGACCGAAGCTTTCGTACCGGTGGTGGGTAACGGCTTCATGCTGCGCTACAACAGCAAGCTGCCAGTGGTGGTGTATGTGCCCAAGGATGTCGAGGTACGCTACCGCGTATGGTCGGCCTCGCAGGATGTGCAAAAGGCTAAAGTAGAGTAAGCACGGCCTTGCTCGACATCTGAAAGCTTGCGCGGTCACTGCGGGAGCGGCTTCAGCCGCGAACACCAGCAACGCCGGTGCCATACACCGCGTAAACTTCTTCGCGGGTGAACCCGCTCCCACAGGGGACCTTCGTCATCTGCCCCGCAGATGACAAGCCCGCAATTGGCAGTAACGGGAGGAACCGCATGAACGAAGTGCTCTGGCGCCCCTCCACGGCGCAGGTCGAGGCCAGCCGGATGGATGCCTTTCGACGCCGGGTCAACCTGCGCTACAACCTGCAACTCAACGATTATCAGGCACTGCACCGCTGGAGCATCGAACAGCGGCCTGCGTTCTGGCTAACCCTGGCCGAATACTTCCACATTCATTGGCACACTCCGCCAAACCAGGTGCTCAGCGAAGGGCCACAGATGCCCGATGCACAGTGGTTTCCCCATACAACCCTGAACTTCGCCGAACACCTGCTACGCCGCCGCGACGACCGCCCGGCAGTGGTTGCTGTGCGTGAAGACGGCCAACGCCTGGTGTTTACCCACGCCCAACTGGCCGCCCAGGTGGCCGGGCTGCAAGCTGCGCTCAAGGCTGCTGGCATCGTCCCGGGTGACCGGGTGGCTGCGGTCATGCCCAACACCTGGCAAACACTGGTTGCGATGCTCGCCAGCACCAGCCTGGGTGCAATCTGGTCGACCTCATCACCGGAGTTCGGCGTGCACGGCATCATCGACCGCTTCGGCCAGATCACCCCCAAGGTGTTGATCGCCTGTGCCGGTTACCAATATGCCGGTAAAGCTATCGACCAAGTGGACAAAGTCAACCAGGTATGCGCGCAGTTGCCCGGCCTGCAGCACTTGATCGTGGTGCCCCATACCCGCAACGGCACACGTGCCGACGAGTTCCGGGCTGCCCAGGTCAGCCTGTGGGAAGACTTCTACCAGCCGGGCGGTGAGCCTCGCTTTACCCCGTTGCCGTTTGACCACCCGCTGTACATTCTCTATTCCAGCGGCACCACTGGCGTGCCCAAGTGCATTGTCCATCGTACCGGTGGTGTGCTGTTGCAGCACCTCAAGGAACACGGCCTGCACAACGACCTGAAGGCCAACGATGTGTTGTTCTACTACACCACCTGCGGCTGGATGATGTGGAACTGGCTGGCCAGTGGCCTGGCAGTAGGCGCCACACTGGTGTTGTACGACGGCTCGCCATTCCATCCCGGGCCCGAGCGCCTGCTGGACTTGATCGACGCCGAGGGCATCAACGCCTTCGGCACCAGCGCCAAATACCTGGCCGCGCTGGAACAGGCAGGCCTTGAGCCGGCCACCAGCCACCACTTGGGCAGCCTGCGCCTGTTACTGTCGACCGGCTCGCCGCTGTCACCCCACAGCTATGACTACGTGTACCACAAGGTCAAGGCCGACCTGTGCCTGGCCTCGATGTCCGGAGGCACCGATATCGTCGCCTGCTTCGTGCTGGGCAACCCGACCCTGCCGGTGCGCCGTGGCGAAATCCAGTGCAAGGGCCTGGGCATGGCAGTAGAAGTGTGGAACGAGCACGGCCAGCCGGTGCAGGACGAGAAAGGCGAACTGGTGTGCACACACAACTTCCCCTCAATGCCGCTGGGGTTCTGGAACGACCCGGACGGCAGCCGCTACCACGACGCCTACTTCAGCCAGTTTCCGGGCGTGTGGGCACAGGGCGACTATGCCGAGCAGCGTGCTGGCGGCGGCATGGTGATTCATGGCCGCTCCGATGCCGTGCTCAACCCCGGTGGTGTGCGCATTGGCACGGCAGAAATCTACCGCCAGGTGGAAAAGGTCGGCCAGGTGGTGGAAAGCGTGGCCATCGGCCAGGACTGGAACGGTGATGTGCGGGTCGTGCTGTTCGTACGCCTGCAGGACGGGCTGGCGCTGGATGAGCCGCTGTGCCAGCAGATTCGCCAGGTGATACGCCAATACACCACACCCCGCCATGTGCCGGCGGTGATCGCCCAGGTCAGCGACATTCCGCGTACCATCAGCGGCAAACTGGTGGAGCTGGCGATTCGCAACGTGGTCCATGGCTTACCGGTGAAGAACACCGATGCCTTGGCCAACCCTGAGGCCCTGGAGCAGTTTCGCGACCGCGTGGAGCTGCGCGCACCGTGATCTGCCCTTGCGTTGCCACAGGGATGGCGCATGCTGCCGAATTAGGCATAATGGCGCCCTTTTCCAGCCCCGCGTAGCACAGGTACCCCATGAAAGCCCAAGCCCGCCACATTTTGGTCAAGACCGCTGACGAAGCCGAAAAGCTCAAGCAGCGCATCGCCAATGGCGAGGCGTTCGACGTGCTGGCAAAAAAATTCTCTACCTGCCCCTCGGGCAAACGCGGCGGCGACTTGGGCGAAATCCGCCCCGGGCAGATGGTTGGCGCAATCGACCAGGTGATTTTCAAGAAACCCCTGCGTGTGGTGCACGGGCCCATCAAGAGCAAGTTCGGCTACCACCTGGTGCAAACTTTCTACCGCGACTGATAGCCCTGGGCCACCTAGCATTTCTGCCAGTTGCCCACTTACCGCGCAATACTTACAACTCAGGCAGGGCCGAAGCCGCCCCTGCACGGCATCGCTTCAGGCAGTGGCCCCTCTAACGGCCCCGGAGACCTGCCTATGCGCTGCCCTCACCTGCTGTTGCCCTTCGCAGTCCCCCTGCTATCCCTGCCTTTGTTGTCTCACGCCCAATCCTTGACCGTTTCTGCGGGCGAGAACCTGAGCGCCATCGTTCAAACCCCGGCAGCAGACGCGTTCACCATCAGTGGCGGTACGGTCCAGTCATTGCAACAGGGTGATGGCCAGGACACGTTCACCATGTCTGGCGGCACGCTGGGTTCGCTGAACCAAGGCGGTGATATGGACGTATTCGTCATGACCGGCGGGACCATCACAGGTGCCTTTGAAGACGGTGATACGGCCTGGTTCAAGGGTGGCAGCATTGGCCGCATAGACCTCAAGCTCGCGGATAACTTCCTTGAAATCTCCGAAAACCTAGGGGTAAAAACCATTGTCGTGGGTAACGTCGTCAGCGGCCTTGGCAACGACACGATCATCCTCACCGGCGGCACCATCGGCGGTGATATCAGTACCAGTAGCGGCGTGGACAAGATCACCATCAGTGGCGGTACGCTCAAAGGCGAAATACGCGCCGGCAACGATGACGACGTGTTCACCTGGACCGGTGGCCAGATCGGCAAAAGGGTCGACATGGGCAATGGCAATGACACCGCCACGGTCAGCACGCTCGACTTGAGCCATTCAACCGTGCCCCTTGACGGCGGAACCGGTACGGACACGCTGACGTTCCAGCAGGCCACGCTCGGCCAGGGTTCGCTTTACACCAACTGGGAACTTATCAACCTGAACCAGGGCAGCCAGTTAACCCTCGACGACACCTTGACCCTCGGTGACCTGGGCACCGACCAACCACGGCCGATCGCGGCGACGGGAACAGGTACCCTGCAAATTGACACAACCAGTACACTGATCAGCCGCCAAGGCAGCATCGTCAGCATCCAGAGTGACAACAACGCCTCGCTGGTAAACGCCGGCACTCTTGACCTGAGCCGTGGCAACGACGCCCAGGGCCGCCTGACCCTCCAGGGCAACTACACCGGCAACAACGGCACCCTGCGCCTGAACAGCGTGCTGGCTGGCGATGGCGCAGCATCCGACCGCCTGGTAGTCAGCCGTGGTGTTATCGGCGGATCAACCCGACTGCTTATCAACAACCTCAACGGCGCTGGTGCAACAACCACGCAAAATGGCATCCAGGTCGTCGAAGCGCGTGATGGCGCTACCAGCACTGCCACAGCCTTCGTCCAAACCCAGACCCTCTCCGCCGGTGCGTATGACTACCGGCTATTCAAAGGTGGCGTGACTGCAGGCAGTGAAAACAGCTGGTACCTGCGCTCCACCTTGGTCGCCCCCCCTTCGCCCGCCGAAGTGCCGGAACCGGAACCGGAACCGGGGGAGCCAAGCCAACCGACCCAGCCGGGTGAGCCAACACAACCCACGCAGCCAACAGTACCGGGCGAGCCGCCCGTGATTGCTCCGGCGGTCACCCCCCCTGTGGCAGCCCCGGCACCCGGCCAGGTCGACCTGCCGGCGCCGGTTCAAGGCAAGAGCCTGCCGCTGTACCGCCCAGAGGTACCGGTATATGCCGCAGCGCCCAGAGGTGCCGCAATCATTGCCCGCCAGGCACTGGGCACCTTCCACCAGCGCCAGGGAGACCAGCAGTTGCTTCAGGGTGAAGGCGCTCTGCCTGCCAGTTGGGGCCAGGCCTACGGTGGTGCTTTGCGCCAGAAATGGAGCGGCACGGTCAGCCCAAGCCTGGATGGCGACCTCTATGGGTTCAAAGTCGGCCAAGACCTGTACGCCAGCCTTGGCGACAACGGTTATCGCCAACATGTCGGCTTCTACGTCAGCCACAGCCGGCTCGACGCCGATGTCAAAGGCTTTGCCCTGGCCGTGCAAGACCGCAGCGTCGGCGACCTGAAACTCGATGGCGACAGTGTGGGCAGCTACTGGACCCTGGTCGGCCCCCAAGGCGAGTACCTGGATGCCGTGCTGCAGTACACCCGACTGGATGGCCGCGCCCGTTCCGACCGAAACGACAAACTGGACATTGACGGCCACGCCTGGACCGCGTCACTGGAAGCCGGCTACCCCATCGCCTTGTCCGAACGCTGGGCCCTGGAACCCCAAGCCCAGTTGATCGCACAAAAAGTTACCCTCGACAGCGCCAGCGACAGCGTCTCGCGTGTCAGCCATGACGCCCAGGTGGAGCTGACCGGCCGGCTGGGGGTACGCCTGGAAGGCGCGTTCAAGGGCAGCAGCGGGCGCCTGCTGCAGCCCTACGCGCAAGTCAACCTGTGGCATGGCGACGGTGGTCGCGATACTTTGACCTTCGACGGTGTCGACAAGATCAAGACCGACTACAGCTATACCTCGGTGCAACTGGAAAGCGGCGTGGTGGCCCGGATTAGCCAAGCGCTGAGCCTGCAGGGGGGCGTGCAGTACACCACCAACCTGGACAGCCGCCAGCAGGAAGCCAGCGGCGTGAACCTGGGCGTGCGCTGGCAGTTCTAGCGCCGCGCAGCCAGCAAGCCGAGGCCGGCGCACCCCAGCAGGGAGGCGCTGACCCGGTTGAACAGGTGGCGCGGGCCTGGCTGGCTGAACCAGCGCTGCATGTAGGCCCCAAGGCCCGAATAGATGGCAATGGCGGCCCATTCCAGCAACAGGAACAACACACCCAGCCAAAGGAACTGCTCACTCACCGGGGTGGCGCTGCCGACCGAGACGAACTGCGGCAGGAACGCGGTGAAGATCAGGATGGCCTTGGGGTTACCGGCCGCCACCCAGAACTCCTGCCGGGCCAGGCGCCAAGTACCACGTGGGTGGTCGCTGGCCACCACGGCCTCGCCCACCGGTGCGCGCCACAGTTGCCAGGCGATGTAGAACAGGTACGCCGCGCCCACCACCTTGATGGCCAGGAACAGGTATTCGCTGGTGTGCAGCACCACTGCAAGGCCCATGGCTGCCAGGGCGATCATGCCGCTGAAGGCCAGAATACGGCCGCCACCGGCCACGCAAGCGGTGCGCAGGCCATAGCGGCTGGCATTATGCAGCGACAGCAGGTTGTTCGGCCCCGGGGCCATGTTCAGGGCAAAACAGGCGGGGATGAAGAGCAGCAGGCTTGAAAGGTCCATTGTTGTTTTCCTCGGGCAACAGGTGGCTATTTCGGCCGCTCCTGGGGCTTGCGGTCAAGCTACAGCCAGCGATAAAAACTGTACGGGTACGCAGCAGCTGTTACGCTGCCGACGACACCGAGGACCCCATGATGCTCCGTACCCACGCCGTGCTGTGGCGCGACCCGGCCATGCCGCATGTCGAAAGCCGCCGCGCCTGCCATAGCCGCGCCTGTTACAAGGCCCACAGCCACCCGACATTTTCCATCGGTGCAGTGGATGCCGGCCTCAGCCTTTTCAGCGGGGCTGCCGGCGGGCAAGAACGGCTGACACCTGGCACGCTGGTCTTGGTCCCGGCCCACCGCGTGCATGCCTGCAACCCTGCGCCAGGGCAAGCCTGGAGCTACCAGATGCTGCATGTGGAGGCCGATTGGCTGACGCAGCTGCGGCTGGAGTCGGGGCTCGGTGGCGCGGCGGCTGCCGAGCCGGCGCGTGTCTGCCGGGAGGCGCATATATATGCGCAGTTCTGCGCGCTGAACCACGTGTTGTTCTCCAGCGCCAGCACCCGTGAGAAAGATGCAGCATTGATCGCCTTTCTCGGCGACCTGGACTTTTGCGCGCAGCCAGCGCTCGCGCCAGCACCGGCTTTGCCGGCGACGGCCTTGAGCGGGTTGATCGCACAGGTCGAAGGCCAGGACCCGGCGCAATTGAGCCTGGAAGCACTGGCGCGGGAAGCCGGGCTTGGGCGCTATCAGTTGATCCGGGCGTTTCGCGCGGCTACCGGGTTTACCCCGTATGCCTACCTGGTTAATGCGCGAGTCAATCGGGGGCGGCAATTGCTGGGTGAAGGGCAGGCGCTGGCGGAGGTGGCCTACCAGCTCGGGTTTGCCGACCAGAGCCATTTCCAGCGGGTGTTCAAAGCCCATGTGGGGGTAACGCCCGGGCAATACCGAAGGCGTTGAAGGCCCGCTGCCTGGATTTGCAATATTCTTCAATACGCCCAACCGGCACGGCAGCAGACTGCGGTTTTCCCCCGTAGAGCAGCCCGTCCCATGCAACAGTTTCTGGTCATCGCCCTCGCCCATTTCCTCGCCCTGCTTTCGCCCGGCCCAGACTTCTTCCTGGTCGCGCGCACTTCGGTCAACAGCGGCTGGCGCATTGCCAGTGGCGCGTGCCTGGGCATTGCCCTGGCCAATGGCGCGTTCATCGCCATGGCCTTCACCGGGTTTTCGGTCCTGCAGGAAGGCACCCCGCTGTTCACCTGCCTGCAACTGGCCGGCGCCGGTTACCTGCTGTATATCGGCACACTGTTCCTGCGCCATGCCGGGCAAACCAGCCTGGGGGCAGTTGCTGGCGAGCGGGCCGTAGAGGGCTGGTGGCGAGGGTTGGGCATGGGTGTGCTGTCCGGCATCCTCAACCCCAAGAACGCGCTGTTTTACGCCAGCCTGGCCAGCCTGGTCGCCAGTGCCAGCGTTGGCTGGAAAGCCGCCTACGCCCTGTGGATGTTCAGTGCCGTACTGTTGTGGGACCTGCTGGTTGCCATGGCCATCGGCAATCAGCGCGTACTGCAGCGTTTCGCCCGCAGCTTGCCATGGCTGGAACGGGCCTCCGGGGTCATGCTGGTGCTACTGGCGGCGGCATTGCTGTTTCACCTGGCCTGGGGCTGAGCAGTTCCAGGCTCCGCATGTCCATCAAGGTAAAGTGGCCGCTGGCCCAGCCTCCGGTGTCCAGGTGCCAGACATTGCCCAGCAGCTTGGCCTCGGGTACGGGCGTGTGGCCCACCAGCAAGGCACGCAGGCCTTGCACCGGCTCGGTATCGCCCACTTTCAGCCGTCGCCGCGACCATTGGCATACTTCCCGTACCTTGGGGTCGTCGTCCAGCTCCAGTTCCAGCCAGTCCCGCAATAATGCCCAGTCGGTAAACGGGCTATCGGCATGCAGCAGGCCAACCAGCCCCGCTGCACTTTCAACCTCTATCGCAATCGGCAGTTGTTCGAAGCACTCGACGTACCGCAATTGCTCCGCCCGCGGCAGGTCAAGAAACCAGCTGCCCCCAGCATCGCGGTACATGCCCAGATCGAGCCGCCCGCCGCGTACGCGGGTAATTGCCAGGGCTTCATGGTTGCCTTGCACGGCATGGAACCAGGGCTGCGCCAGCCACTCCAGCACCCGCGAGCTTTCCGGGCCACGGTCGACCAGGTCCCCAACACTGAACAGGCGGTCTACGCGCGAATCGAATCCCACCGCATCCAGGCACTGTTGCAGGCGCCCGAAGTGGCCGTGGATATCGCCCACGGCCAAATCCCGGCCCCGCTGATTGGTCATCAGACGCCGAAAACGCCCCATTACAATCTTCCTCTGCTGGCGCCACCACGGCAGGGGTAAAATGAAGGCTCACGCAATCCGCCCCGGAGGTGCATCATGCGTACCGCCCTCGTGTGTGCCGTGCTCATGGCGCTGTCACTGCACAGCATGGCACAAGCTGCCCCGGCCGCGCAGGTCGAGGTGCGTTTCGACCACCCGGAAAAATTCCGCGACGCCAGCCTGGACAGCCACGGTTATGAACGTGGCGCCGACGACTATGTGATGAAAACCCTTGCGCAGTACCTGCAGAAGCTCGGCCAGCGCTACCTGCCAGCCGACGAGCAACTGGTCATTGTCATTCGCGACATCGACCTGGCCGGGCGCTTCGAGCCGTGGCACAGCCAGGCCTACGATGTGCGCTTCATGCGTGAGATCACCTGGCCGACCATTGACCTCAGCTATACCCTCAGCCAGCCCGGCAAACCCGACCAGCAGGCGCAGGAACGGGTCAGCGACAAGATGTACCTCAGCCGCCCAGGCCGGGTCGCCAGCAGCAGTGACCGCCTGTATGCGGAAAAGGTCATGCTTGACGACTGGTTCCGCCAACGCTTCGCCAGCCGTTCGGCCTCCTGAAAAAACCTTCACTGGTACGGTTGTCGATGCCGATAGTATGCTCGGCCCTTCAACCTGTACCAGGGAATGGTTCACATGAAGCTTTGCGCCGTACAACTGGCGTCGCTCAAGGGCGATGTGCCAGGCAACCTGCAGCGACACCTGGCCTGCATCGAACAGGCGGCGGCCCTTGGCGCCGAACTGGTGGTGTTCCCCGAACTGTCGCTGACCGGCTATGAACCCAGCGTGGCGCGCCAGGCCGCCATGCCCGTCACCTCCACGCAGCTGGATACGCTACAGGCCGCCTGTGACCGCCTGGGCATCACCGTTGCTACCGGCCTGCCATTGCCAGCACCTGACGGTATACGCATAGGCATGCCGATCTTCAGCCCTGGAGCACCGCGCCAGGCCTATGCCAAGCGGCGCCTGCATGATGACGAATTGCCGTACTTCACGCCGGGCGACCAAGCGTTGTTGCTGCAACTGGGTGAACACCGGATAGCGCCGGCCATCTGCTACGAATCGATGTTCATGGCCCACGCAGCCGCTGCCCGCGAACACGGTGCCGATCTGTATCTGGTAAGCGTCGCGAAAACGGCCAAGGGCATCCGCGAGGGACACGCGCATTACCCCGAGGTGGCACGTGAGCTGGGCATGCCGGTACTGATGGCCAATTGTGTGGGGCCGGCCGACACCTTCATGGGCGCGGGCGGTTCGGCAGCCTGGGACAACCAGGGGCGCTTGCTCGCCAGCCTGGATGACCACAGCGAGGGCCTGGTCGTGCTGGACACCGCGAGCGCCAGCGCAGTAGCCGTGCCTCTGGATCCACACCCGGCATGATCTATCTGTTTCTGGCGGCTCTCAGTTATGCCTGTACCTATTACCTAGTCGGCTTGATCATCCAGGGGCAACTGGCCGATGTCGCCGAGGGCTTGCGCCACCGGCCCGATGCACCGACGCCCGGCGAATACCTGCGCGAAGTCGAGCCCCTTGCACGGCGGGCCCGGCGGCACTACACCCTGATGGCGGGTTCGGCGCTGGCTGTCTTGGCCTGCCTGGTCGCTAGCTGGTTCGGCTGACGCCTTACAGGTCCAGTGCCAGGCTTTGGCGGCCCTCCAGCGACAGCAGGTATTGCTTGGCCGCCAGGCCACCGGCAAAACCGGTCAGGCTGCCCGAAGCACCGATTACCCGGTGGCACGGGGCGATGATCGAGATCGGGTTGCGCCCATTGGCGGCGCCCACCGCACGCACCGCGGCGGGGTTGCCGATTTGCCGGGCGATGTCGCCGTAGCTACGGGTTTCGCCGAACGGTATCGCCAACAGCGCGGCCCACACCTGGCGCTGGAACCCGGTACCGGCAAAATCCAGGGCCAGGTCGAAACGCTGGCGCGTGCCGGCGAAGTACTCGCCTAGCTGGCGGGCGGTTTCCAGCAGTACCGGGCAGTGGTCGTCACGGTGCAGCGCGCCCAGACGCACGCGGTTTTCCCGTTCTTCTTCCCACAGTACGGCTGCCAGGCAATCGCCCCGGGCCACCAGGGTCAGCGTGCCGACAGGCGATTGCATGAAGGTGAATGCGCTGGACATCAGCGGGCGCTCCTGTAGATAGCAATAAAGCCACTGTACGCATCCACAGTCTTGCATGCATCCGCTTTCTTGCTCAGGTCATTGTGCAGCCGGCAATACGCCGTGCCTGGCTGAGGTTAACCCTGGGGATCAGCTCGGCCGGAATGCGCGAGATCGCCGACAGGTTGTAGACATGGAAGTGCTCATTGACTACTTCGCGGGCCATCAACGTCAGCGACGGCAGGATGCGGCTGTCCCAGTGCTGGTCGAGCCCGCAAGGCGAACACTGGCCCTGGCCATTCTCATAAAAGCGGCCAACGCTCTGATCCAGGTCGACCCCCACCAGCAACACTTCTTCGAAGCCCAGGTGATAGGCGAGCTGCAAGGCCACATACGCGACCGTACGGGCATCGAAGAAGCCTTGGGCCAAGTCCTTGCTGAAGGCAATCGAGCGGCTGCGCTTGCTCCACAGCGCGCGGTTGCACACGCAACTGTCGCCGTGGCCCCGCAAACCGTCGAGCAGGCCCGGTGTGTCGGCCTTGTGCAAGGCATAGCGCTCAGTGCCAACTGGCACGTCGGCACCTGCATACTGCTCAGGCCACAATGCCAGGCGCTCGCTGTCGCGCAAGGCGGTGGCGAAAAAAACCGGCTGCTGCTCGCGGAAGCTCTTGTCGGTGCACACGTAAAAGAACGGTTTGATGCCGTGTTCGGCGGTCATGGCAACCGATCCGTTCATGGCAATGACGGGCAGATGTGAAAACTCGGCCAACGGGAAATGCCTGGCAGAGGCACCGGAGGCAAGGATCACCACCGGCCCCTGTTGGGTATTGCGACACGCCTCGAAACTGGAGAACGCCCCGCGTTCAGCGCTTGGCTGCGACGAAAGTGTGTTCATCAATGGCTTCTTTGGACTGGACAGTTCAAGCCACAATACTGATCCGTGTATACCTCGCGGCCGCTTTTACCTAACTTTACTCATCTGAACTTTAGTCAATCGCCAGGTCCTTATTTGGCGGGTTTTGGAAGCTGCTGTGCCTGGCGAACACCGGCTGGCCCAGTGCACGTCGTTACAGCAGACCACCTGAACCAGAGCGCGTTCCCCCACGGCGGATCAAGAGTACCGAGCACTGCCAGCGAGGCGACGGACGGGTACGCGCACCACGATGCCGAGCCAACAGATTGGCGTTGAGCTCTTCTTCGTACCAAGACAGCATGATCAACGCATCGCGCTTCACCAGGCCGGGTTTAATTCATGAGCTTGCTTGATGCTTATCACTGGTCAGACTAATACTTAAGTCTCTGCCTGGGGAGGCACGAAACATGCAACCAAGATTCGTTATCGTTCCCGCAGTGCCCATAGAAAAGGAGTCGTTCCGCGTCGGTAGCCGCTATTACGCCGCGACTGTTTGTGGAGGCTTCGACATTTACGACAACCAGGCCAAGGAGCGGCTCAAGCCGAGTTACCCAAGCCGGACGGATGCGCAGGTTCAGTGTGAGCAGTTGAACAAGCGGGGTGAGATGGGTTGATCATCGACCCGTCACTTCGCCAGTCGCTGTGGGCACCGGCTTTGCCGGTGTTCGCGGCTGAAGCCGCTCCTGCAAGGACCGCGTCAGCTTCAAGGTCGAGTATTCTTGCTGCCGCCCTCAGCCTCTTGCCAACCGGCAATCAACCGCTGCGCATTCTCTTCGCAATCCATCCCCTGCGGCTTGCCTTCGATACCGGCAATCACCGCCAGCAACTGCGCACGGTTCTGCACTAGCCGCTGCTGCATCGCCTCGATCTCCGCCACCTTGCGCTTGAGGCTTGCCAGCAGCAATCCATGGCCCCCCGTCGCAACTGCAGAGGCATCGGTCAGCTTGCGCATTTCCTCCAGGCTGAACCCCGCCTGCTGGCCACAGGTAATGATCTCCAACGCGCGCACCACTTGCTCCGGGTAATCCCGGTAACCATTGCCCAGGCGTCGGGCGACAATCAGCCCGCTGGCTTCGTAAAAGCGGATTCGCGACGCGCTGAGCCCTGTGCGTCGCGCCAGTTCACCAATTTTCATCGCCGCTTCATTCCTCGCTTGACCTTAAAGTTGACTTTAACCTTAGCCTTGTCCCGAACCTAGCCCACGCTTGCAGTAACCGATGTGTGGCAAACCATTCGGAGATCGCCATGACGCCGTTTCAGCCCTTGCATCTGCCCAACGGCAGTGTCATTCCCAACCGCATCGCCAAGGCGGCGATGGAAGAGAACCTGGCCAACCCGGACCAGACCCCGTCCGACCAACTGCTGCGCCTGTACCAAGCCTGGGCCGAAGGCGGTGCCGGCTTGTTGCTGACCGGCAACGTGATGATCGACCCCAGCGCCATGACCGGCCCGGGCGGGGTGATGCTCGATGCCAGCCAGCCATTGCAACGCTTTCGCGACTGGGCCCACACAGGCCGCGCCCACGGCGCGCAGTTCTGGATGCAGATCAACCACCCCGGCCGGCAGATGCAGGCCAACCTTGGCCAACCCACCGTGGCGCCGTCTGCCGTTCCTCTGAAAATGGGCGGTTTGTCCAAGCTGTTCCCGCTGCCCAAGGCGCTGAACGAAGCCGAGATCGACGCCGTGATCCAGCGCTTCGCGCATACGGCCGCACTCGCCGAAACAGCCGGCTTCAGCGGCGTACAGATCCACGCCGCCCATGGGTACCTGCTCAGCCAGTTTCTCTCGCCTTTGACCAACCAGCGCCGCGATCGCTGGGGTGGCAGCCTGGAGAACCGCGCACGGCTGTTACTGGAGGTGGTCAAGGCCGTACGCAAGGTGGTTTCGCCAGGGTTTGCCGTGGCAGTGAAGCTGAATTCGGCGGACTTCCAGCGCGGGGGCTTTGAACCAGCAGATGCCCGCCAGGTGGTGCTGTGGTTGAACGAATTGCCTGTCGACCTCGTGGAACTGTCGGGCGGCAGCTACGAGGCGCCGGCCATGCAGGGCGAAGCCCGTGACGGCCGCACCCTGGCACGCGAGGCCTACTTCCTGGAGTTTGCCCAGGACATTGCTGCCATCGCAAAAATGCCAGTGATGGTTACCGGTGGAATCCGCCGCCTGCCGGTGGTCGAGCAGGTGCTTGGCAGTGGCGTGGCCATGGCAGGGATTGCTACAGCACTGGCCGTCGAGCCTGCCCTTCCCCGGCGCTGGCAAAAGGGCGAGCCTACGGCCACTGCCGAATTGCCGCCAATACGCTGGAAGCGCAAGGCGTTTGCGGCGCTGGCCTACATGGCGCTGGTGAAGTTGCAGATGCGTCGGCTGGCTGCAGGCAACCGGCCCAAGGCACATGCTTCCCCATTACGCGCCTTGTTGCTGGAACAAGGCTGCACGTTACTGCGGGTAAGGCAGTACAGGCGTATGATGAAAAGCCGAGCGAATTGATATGCACCGCCGGGGGTGATCAGGCACTGTGCCCCCCTCCTTCATCGGCGTCCTCTACCGGAGCACTGCCATGAACACCCCTCTTCAAGCGCTGATCATCAGCCTGGCCACACTCACTGCCTGCTCATCTAGCACCGCGCAATACCAGGACCAACCGCTGGTGGCCAAGGTCGTTACCGGCATGAACAAAGGCCAGGTCACCCAGATAGGCGGCAAGCCAGATGCCGAGTCTGACCGCACCGTGGTCCCCGGCACCTGCTTCGACTACACGCTGAGCAAAGCCGGCAACCGGCAGCCTTACAGCGTCAGCTTCGATGGCAATGGCAAGGTGGACAAGACCGCCTTCATGACCTGTGCCGAATGGAGCAATGCCCAGCACAAGGCGCGTTTGCCCAGCATGGGCGGGTCAAGCGGCTCAGGCTACTGACTCAGTCCAGGCATTCCTTGGCGGCCTGGCGCAATTTGTCGCCAGACAGGAAGCTGCCCTTGTAGAACGTTGCGCGGCTACCCTCGCGAGAATCGACTACATCCAGCACATCATCACTTGCCACGGCACTGGACGCTGTCAGCCGGTAGCCGTGAGCAATCGATTTTTGCGTGGCCTGCGGCGCCACTGCCTGCCACTTGGGCAGAACACAGGCGGCATACGCCTGAGGCGATTTTTTGGTCAGTTTGCTGGCAGTGGGGTTGCCGGGCGTTGCGCAGGCAGCAAGGCTGGCGACGAATGCAGAAATGATCAAGATACGAAATGTAGGCATTTGCAATTGGCCATTAGGGATACGCTGCATTCTAACGGGGTCGGTGCAGAGTGCACTAATAAACCAAGGTCTTGATGCAACTGTCTGGCACCTTTGACACAGTGCCCACACGCCCGCGACAACAAAGTGACAATCCGGCTGATTTACTACAGTACTGCAACGGCAATTATTTGTTTGAACTCAAGGAACGAATTCAATCGGCCCTGCTTCTGATGAACAACAGGCAGCAACAACCTGCTGGCCCTGCGTACCTACATCGATCAGTGCACGCTTCGTTCAGGAGAATCCCATGCTCTGGTGGTTGGAACTACTCGCCCAATATGCAACCGCAACCGGCCTCGCCGTGCTCTGTATCTTCGTGTTCTGGGCCTTTAGCCTGGCGTTCGGCAGGGCCTATATGAAGCTGCTCTCCTGCCTGCTGGCCGCGGCGCTACTGTTGGTCGCCGCTTTCCCACACGGTGCGGACTTTGCCTTGGGCAACCACCAGGCGCCTGGCGATACCAGCGCGCTGCTGTTGTTCATTGCCGATGCCTGCGGAGTGATCACAGCGGTGATGGTGGCCTCGTTTTTCTTCAATCCCGAGCGGGTGCTGGACCAGGCCTGAGCGAGAGCACGGGCGCGACGTGATATTTCCGCCAGACGCCCCAGGCTTTTCGAAGCCTGGGTAAACATGCTTTCCATAAACCTGTTGCGTTTCACCCGCTCCAGCAGCGATGCTCAGGGGCCATCAGAAGCAACAGACTAAGGAAGGCCGCTAACGCCATGGAAACGCTTCACAACATCAAGTCTGATCTGGTCAAAACTGCCGACCACCTTGACCAGCTGAGTCAAGCCATGAGCGGTCATGCCAGGTTCATGCAGGCGCGCGGAAGCTCGCAGGGTGACATCGATGTAGCGGCGCATATCAAATCCATCGATGGGGTAGCGGACGAGCTGCGCTCTGTTGCTGCGAGAATCGACGACATTGAAGGCACTGGCACGCCGGCAATAAACGGGAACATCACTTAGAGCAACTGCTGCTTCAGTGCGCCTGTTCAGCGGAACTTGAGCTTCGCTACTTTACTCAGCGCCCAGCCACTGAAAACGTAGAACGCGTCCAGATAAAAACGCCCGGTGTAGTTGGGCAGCGGCGCGTGATTCAGCAGCACATCCGGGTCAGGCGCCGGGGGGAACAAGGCATAAAAGCCGTTGGGTAGCACAGCAAGCACCAGCAACAACAGGTAAGTTATTGCTTGCAGCAAAGTGGCACGGTTACTGAACCTGGCAGACCATTTCAAGCCGTAATAGGCAACCAGCCCGGCAACCGGCAACACCCAGAAATGCGTCGGGATTGCGATGAACATTTCGGCGACAACGCTTCTTGCTTCCACCCGCTATTCTCCATTCAAATGCGCGGATTATTGCGGGCAAAACCGGCAATTGCAAAATTTCAGCGCTGCCTGTGTGCAACCCATACCAAAAGCCCGCTCTCTTCGGCGGGCTTTCAGTACTCCAGCGTCAGGCCATCATGCTTTTGAACACATCAGTGCGGCATCCAGCAGCCTGCCATGGTCATACCAGGCGTCACGTTGATAGGCTGTAAACTGGCGCTGAGTTCCCGTGCCCCGTAATTCGACAAGCCCATCTGCCTTGTCAGGGTCAGTACTTTCGACAAACAGCTTGACCGAGTTATCGCCCTCGACCTCGTAGGTTTTCACACTGCCTTGAAGTTCGCCTTTGACGCACCCCAGGTAGGCGGGTGGGCTTTTCGCGGTAGTGCCAGAGGTATAGTCATGGCTGTCACGCACATCAGGGTCATGTGCACAACCTGCCATGAACAAAGTGGCAAACCCCGACACCAGTATTGCGCCTGCTAGCGATCTTGAGCTCTTCACGCGACACGCTCCTGCTACCCCCTCGAAAACAGGGAAAGTATTGCCAGGTCACCTGCCCTTTCTAGTTTTCGTAGCCCCATGTTACTGCCCAATGACAGCCGGGCATTAGCTTAGTTTGCTATATCAGTCCCACGCCGGATTGCTGGCGCAATACAACTTGCTGCCCGGCATCAATAGCGACGGTACTCTTGCCCTCCATGGTCACCGTCATAGTAATGCCGGTGATGCCTGCCGTCGTGCCAGTAAGGCCAGCAGCCGCTGAGCAACAACAACCCGGACAACACCACAACCCATGCAGTCATGCGTTTCATGTGCGTACCTCCGGCCGGGCGAAGCCAAGCCTTGCTTACGTTGGACCGCACAGCATGAAGGCGTTCCGGCAGGAGCAAACCACTGGTCAACTTACATGCAGGATTTCATCTGGCAAACGTCCGGGGCCGGTAAACCGCCATGCAAATGGCCCCGATGCCGCGTGGTGTCATCCCCACAAACGGGGTCAGCCGATGAAGTTGAGAAACACAAAGGTTGCAGCCAAATCCAGCGCCAGCACGGCAACCACGCTGAAAATCATGTAATAGCGGTCATCCTGAGTCATTTCTGCGTACCCCGCATGATCAATGTAACAGGGTCACAGCAATTCCCGTTCCAGCTGCAACTCCACCGCTACTGTTGTTTCACCTGGCATGCGGGGCCCGCTTCAAACTGGCAGTGTGTCAACGCTTGTCGTGAAGCTCGGCCGGCCATGCACTGAAGAGCAGGTACATTCCAGGCCCACCTATCCAGGCCCAATTGGTGCCCGGCCAGACTACCGTCACGGCAATCCAGCCGATAATCAGCACGACACCCATGCGGCGTCGGCTTCTTGGCGTTAACCACGCCTGTAAAGCCTTATGCCTTTCCCGCAACCCCATTACCACGCTCCTTGTTCGGTAAGCGGCGAAGGATATCACCACCAAGATCGCCAGATGCCAGATGACGCTCCCGCAGGAACAGGAAAAGCGGCAGCGCCAACGAGGGACCAACCGCCAGGCAGGAAAGCGGCAGCCACATCCGACGCATTGCCAATCTTCGGCTTTCTGCAACGACGAACACCGCGACAGCAACACCCGAAACGAGCACATCAGACCAGGCGAATGCAGCAATGGAGCTTGAGGTCGCCAGCTGTAGCAGCAATGGCACATCGAGGCCATGTGCAGCAAGCCATGGCACAAACTGAGACAGCGGCAGAACCGTGCCTGCAATACAAAGAAGCATGTAGATGATCCGCATGTTGTCTCCTGGAGGGTTTGAGGGGGCCGCCGCCTCAGTCATTGGCTGCCAACGCTATTTGCAGCCTGCCGCTCCAAACGCTTTGCTCGTTCCCTGCTGTTGACAAGGCTCGAGATAGCGTTCTGTATGGAATAGGGCACGCTGAAAACCGGATGGGCAAACGTCTGGGTTTTTATGACTGCATCCAAAACCACTTTTTCAATAACTTGCTCGGCGTCGGCCTGGAGCCATGTTCGGTAAGTGGTATGAGATGTCAGGTTTGTGGTAACCAGTGCTCGCGCCATAAGCAATATCAAAATAACAGCCCCCATCAGAAACCCCGCCTTGATCAAAGGGCTTCTAAATCGCCAACCATTACGCAATTGGACGCATAGCAGAGCACTTTTTACCCCGTGCACGAGCGCACCAAGCAGCGACAGTGTCAGGGCAAAAACCGAGGCAATCATTGCCTCATACGCTTTTTTCCCCTCCTTCGCGCGCGGGCCACCATCACGATATTCGTCGATTGCATAGGCATATTTTTTAACACCTTCACTTGCTCTGCCCGCTAGCGCTGGCTGATAGTAGCGACGTTCAAACGCGTCGCGAGACACCTCTGCCAGAGACAAACCTGTCACATTATCAGCATACCCAAGCTTTTCTCTCCACCGCCGCTGAACTACAGGCTGAGCGACGAACTCAGAAAGACTCAACCCTGTCGGTAACCCATCCAGTTTTTGCTGGAGACGATCCTGCATCTCCTTACGAAATTTGTTCTCCGCCAATCGTATGAAAGTTCCCTTATCACCGGTTCGCCAAGAATCTTTCACCTCAAGCCCCATCTTACGTACCTCGGAACGGACTCTGGGCGCCACAAAGCCTGGCACTAATTCGCCTCGATATGGACCGCCTATGCGCGCCCGCCCCCACGCGCTATTTTGAGCCTGTAGACGGTCGAGATACTGTTCCCACAGTTGATCAGCTTTGGCAGGCACTTTCTGCAGCTCTGCACGGTACTGCTTCAGCCCTCCCAGGTAATCCATGTCATAGTTGACCCGGACCATTCGCTGGCTTTCGATGAAACGCTCGTATTCAAGATCAACCCCACCGGTCTGTTTCTCAATCACGTTCCGCATCAATGGCTCGGCTGACGCGGTGGTTTGCTGAAGCGCTGTAGTGGACCCCGCGGCCAGGTATGCAACCACCCCGATAAATACCTTCCCGGTGATAGACGAGGCAGTGGCCTCATCCCACATCCCCTCGAACAATTCACTGTCGACCGAACCACTGGCCAACCCTTGGCGTAGAAGCGAACTTGTGACGGCAGCCGCACGACGCTCGGCGGAGGATTGCTCGACCAGTCGGTCGATCAAATACCGCTCGCCTTGATAAACAAGGGTCATGACCAGAGCCGTGGTGCCGAGGGTTGTCAGAAATGCCCTTGTCCGATTGTTTTCGCGCGATAATAGAAAGGGCCAAAACAACAGCGCCACCGCAAAGCCTGATAACAACCGACCTTGCACCTCAATGGCGTCCAGGCCATAAATTGTGCTTTCGGACATTTTATCCAAAAGCCAGGAATTGAAAGAGAACTCCAGCATTAAATACAAAAAAGTAGCGGCGGCGATTATCCACACCCCGCGCTCTCGCCACCTTCTAACCATGAACGTGTTTCGCAAACGCGCCCATGGGCCGTGCGGACCTTTATCAATTATTCGATGACGCAGCCGAATAACAGCAACGCGCTCCGAAAAAGAAGACATACTAATACCTGCCTATTACTTGACAGTCATTGACAAAACCATTCGCATGATCCATCGCCTGACGTAGCCTCATTCCCTTCTCCCTGCCAGAATGTTCGGTCTCAGCCCAATATGCCCATGGTAATGGCTTATCGCCTTCATCACTATGGCTTTCAAGGTTAGGCCTGATACTTGAACAGCCAAAGATCCATCCCCACAGCCCACAGCAGGGCCCAGCGGATGGCGACACGTCGACGCATGGCATCCACATCGCCCTACCCGGTGGGCCCTTTTGTGTTCCAGCAGAAAGGTGTGCTGTGGATCAACGAGCCTGGTGTTACAATCCGCCAATTCAAATCAGCGCTCAAGGCGCTGAACATCCGTGAACGCCGGCAGTACGACACCCGCCACACCTACGCAGCCATGTGCTTGATGCCTGGGATGAACCCGCGTTCATCGTGAACCAGCTCTGCCATAGCGTTGAGATGTTGCACTCTACCTACGCGAAATGGATCAGCTCCTCCTCGGACTGGAGGGAGCTGGAGAAGCTGCCGCCCCGAGTCGAATTGGCCCAAAATTGGCCCCAAAAAGACTAGATGGCCTAAATACACCTCTGGAACCCCCGCAGGACAAGCACTTGATTTCTACCGCCAACATCACGATGCAGTTCGGCTCCAAGCCGCTGTTCGAAAACGTTTCTGTCAAATTCAACAACGGCAACCGCTACGGCCTGATCGGCGCCAACGGTTGCGGCAAGTCGACCTTCATGAAGATCCTCGGCGGCGACCTGGAGCCTTCGGGCGGCCAGGTCATGCTCGAGCCGAACACCCGCCTGGGCAAGCTGCGCCAGGACCAGTTCGCCTACGAGGAATTCACCGTGATCGACACGGTGATCATGGGCCACGGCCAGCTGTGGAAGGTCAAGGCCGAGCGCGACCGTATCTACTCGCTGCCGGAAATGACCGAGGAAGACGGCATGGCCGTCGCCGAGCTGGAAACCGAATTCGCCGAAATGGACGGCTATACCGCCGAGTCCCGCGCCGGTGAACTGTTGCTGGGTCTGGGTATTCCGCTGGAACAGCACTTCGGCCCGATGAGCGAAGTGGCGCCAGGCTGGAAGCTGCGCGTGCTGTTGGCCCAGGCGCTGTTCTCGGACCCGGACGTGCTGCTGCTGGACGAACCGACCAACCACCTGGACATCAACACCATCCGCTGGCTGGAAACGATCCTCACGGCGCGTAACAGCACCATGATCATCATTTCCCACGACCGCCACTTCCTCAACAGCGTCTGCACCCACATGGCTGACCTGGACTACGGCGAGCTGCGCCTGTTCCCGGGCAACTACGACGAGTACATGACCGCCGCCACCCAGTCGCGCGAGCAGCTGCTGTCGGACAACGCCAAGAAGAAAGCCCAGATCGCCGAGCTGCAGACCTTTGTCAGCCGCTTCTCGGCCAACGCCTCGAAAGCGAAGCAGGCCACTTCGCGCGCCAAGCAGATCGACAAGATCCAGCTGGCCGAGGTCAAGCCGTCCAGCCGCGTCAGCCCGTTCATTCGCTTCGAACAGACCAAGAAGCTGCACCGCCAGGCTGTGGTCGTCGAGAAGATGGCAAAAGCCTTCGATGACAAGGTGCTGTTCAAGAACTTCGACATTACCGTCGAAGCGGGCGAGCGCGTGGCAATCATCGGCCCCAACGGTATCGGCAAGACCACCCTGCTGCGCACCCTGGTCGGCGAAATGACCCCGGATGCCGGCTCGGTGAAGTGGACCGACAGTGCCGAAGTGGGCTACTACGCCCAGGACCACGCCCACGACTTCGAAGACGACATGACCCTGTTCGACTGGATGGGCCAGTGGACCTCCGGCGAACAGGTGATCCGCGGCACCCTGGGCCGCATGCTGTTCTCCAACGACGAGATCCTCAAGTCGGTGAAGGTGATTTCTGGTGGTGAGCAAGGCCGCATGCTGTTCGGCAAGCTGATCCTGCAGAAGCCGAACGTACTGGTGATGGACGAGCCAACCAACCACCTGGACATGGAGTCGATCGAAGCGCTGAACCTGGCGCTGGAAAACTACCCGGGCACCCTGCTGTTCGTCAGCCACGACCGCGAGTTCGTGTCGTCGCTGGCTACGCGCATCATCGAGCTGTCGGCCGATGGCGTGGTGGACTTCAGCGGTACTTACGATGACTACCTGCGCAGCCAGGGTGTGTTGGTCTGATTGAAGGGTAAGGCCTGGCCACCTTGGGTGGCTGGGCCGGCCTCTTCGCGTGTGAACGCTGGCACACAGGACGTAAAATTCGTTAGGCTGCTTTCATTTCCTTCGCGCAACGGCCATGATGACGGCACGCCCAACCGCCTGCCCGCGAACGAGCCCATGACCGCGCAACAACCAACCCCCTCCAGTAACACCCTGCACATTACCCTGCAGATCCTGTCGATTGTCTTCTACACCTTCATTGCTTTCCTCTGCATCGGCCTGCCCATTGCGGTACTGCCCAGCTATGTGCACGACCAGCTTGGCTTTGGCGCGGTGATCGCCGGCGTGACGATTGGCCTGCAGTACCTGGCCACGCTGCTCAGCCGCCCGTTTGCCGGCAAGGTGGCAGACACCTTGGGCGGCAAGCAGGCCATCCGCTTTGGCCTGTTGGGCATTGCCGGCTGCGGCGTGTTGACATTGCTGTCGGCCTGGTCCCTGAACATGCCGCTGTTAAGCCTGGCCCTGCTGCTGGGCGGGCGTTTGCTGTTGGGTATCGCCCAAGGGCTGATCGGCGTCGCGACGCTGAGCTGGGGTATCAGCCAGGTCGGGCCAGAGCACACAGCACGGGTGATTTCCTGGAACGGCATTGCTTCCTATGGCGCGATTGCCATTGGCGCGCCATTGGGCGTGCTGGCTGTGGACGGGCTGCACTTCAGCGTACTGGGCCCGGCGTTGCTGGTGCTGGCAACCCTTGCCCTGCTGGTGCTGCGCAAGCGCCCCGACGCGGTGGTGGTGCGCGGCGAACGCCTGCCTTTCTGGTCGGCGTTCGGTCGGGTGGCGCCTTGCGGCCTGGGCCTGACGCTGGCCTCGATCGGCTACGGCACCCTGACCACCTTCGTCACCCTGTATTACCTTGAACGCGGCTGGGCCGGTGCGGCCTGGTGCCTGAGCGCCTTTGGCGTGTGCTTCATCATTTCGCGGTTGTTGTTCGTCAATGCGGTCAACCGCTTTGGTGGCTACAACGTGGCGGTCGCCTGCATGGCTACGGAGGTGCTCGGCCTTGGCCTGCTGTGGCTGGCGCCCTCACCGCCGTGGGCACTGGTGGGTGCCGGGCTTACCGGCTTCGGGTTGTCGCTGGTATACCCGGCGCTGGGCGTGGAGGCGATCAAGCAGGTGCCCAGCAACAGCCGTGGTGCAGGGTTGGGGGCCTACGCGGTGTTCTTTGACATGGCGCTGGCCATCGCCGGGCCCGTGATGGGGGCCGTTGCCGTGCACCTGGGCTATGCCTCGATCTTCTGTGTGGCTGCCCTGCTTGCCTTGGCCGGGGTCGGCCTAACGTTGCTGCTGGCGCGGCGCGCCCGTCGCGGCTGAACGCTCGGCCTGCTCTGGCGCGCCCAGGGCCTGGCTGAAAAAAACTGCCGTATCCCGTTGCAACGAATGATGGATGTGCCGGCGGTCGACGCCGTCGGCGTCCTTGCACAACGCCGGCATCCTCGCATACTGCTCGGCATCGCAATGGGCCATGAACACGAAATGCCCGGCACCGGCCAACAGGCGATAGTCCGGCGTGACGGGCAACTTGCGGGCCAGAGCCTGCGCATTGCGGTCCACCGCCACCAGTTGGTCGCTGTCGCCGCTGTAGATCAGCGCAGGCACCTGCACCCCGGCCAGTGCATGGCGCCCAAATAGCAGGCTTAGCGGCGCCATCAACATCACTGCGCCCACTCGCGGGTCTGCCTCCGGCGCGAGCTCGCTGCGGTCGGCAATCAGAATGCCGTGTGTTCTACAGGCGTCACCGTCGTTCGGGCGCTCCAGGCAATACTGGCGCAAGCGGTCCAGGTCGGGGCGCGCGCCAGACAGGATCAGCGCGGTTTCACCACCTGCCGAGTAGCCGATCACGCCCACCTTGCCATCATTCAGGTAAGGCCCCAGCAGCGCATCATCACGGGCCGCGGTGATGGCAGCACTGACCTGCAGCGGCCGACCATACAGGTTGCTCAAGGTGCCCAGGCGGCTGTGGTCGCGGGCGTTGTCACCGGGGTGTACCACCGCCACCACGACAAACCCCTGGCGTGCCAGCGAAGTGGCCAGGTAATGCAAGGCCAAGGGGCTGCCGTTATTGCCGTGGGAGAGCACCAGCAGCGGGAACCGCCCGATAGCGATGGGCGCTTCTTCAGCCACGTCGACCGGGTAACCCTCTATGCGGGTATTACGGGTATTGCCACTGGCCGGGTAGAAGGCCAGTGCCTGCATGGGCCGGGCGTCGACCGGGTCAGTCAGGGTCATGTGATGCAGGCCGGCGACCCACGGCGCAGCCTCGGCGTGGGCCAGCAAGCCACCGAACAGGGCCAGCGCAAGGAAGCAACGAGGGAGAGTCATCGGCCGGTGGCACCTTGCAGGGCGAAGCGATAACCCAGCATAGGACCGGCACGGCTCGCGCGGGATGAAAACTGGATGAAACCCACGTCATGCAGGGCGTGCGTGCACCCTATGCATTTGCGCAAGGCGTCGAACCCGTGGCATAGATGCAGGTCAACGTTTTACGTAACCTTTTCGCGCCATTGAAGGAGATTCATGCATGAGCACGCCCGCGTATGTACCACCCAAGGTCTGGCGCAACGAAGCAGCGTCCGGCGGCCAGTTCGCCAGCATCAACCGCCCCGTAGCCGGGCCGACCCATGACAAGGAGCTACCGCTGGGCGAACACCCGCTGCAGCTGTATTCGCTGGCCACGCCCAACGGTGTCAAGGTCACCATCGCCCTTGAAGAGCTGCTTGCCCTGGGCCATGCCGGTGCCGAATACGATGCCTGGCTGATCCGCATTGGCGAGGGCGACCAGTTTTCCAGCGGCTTCGTCCAGGTCAACCCCAACTCGAAGATCCCCGCCCTGCTCGACCGCAGCGTCGAGCCGCCGGTACGGGTGTTCGAATCCGGCTCGATCCTGCTGTACCTGGCGGAGAAGTTCGGCGCGTTGCTACCCACGTCACCCGCTGCGCGCACCGAAAGCCTGAACTGGCTGTTCTGGCAGATGGGCGCGGCGCCTTACCTGGGTGGCGGCTTTGGCCACTTCTATGTGTATGCGCCAGAAAAGTTCGAATACGCCATCAACCGCTTCACCATGGAAGCCAAGCGCCAACTCGATGTACTGGAGCGTCGCCTGACCGAAAGCCGCTACCTGGGCGCAGACGAATACAGCATTGCCGACATTGCCGTGTGGCCGTGGTATGGCCAGCTGGTGCGCGGCAACCTGTATGGCGCGGCAGAATTTCTGGCGGTGGACGAGTACCCGCATGTGCAGCGCTGGGCCGAGGAAATTGCCCAGCGCCCGGCGGTACAGCGTGGTACCCGGGTGAACCGCACCTGGGGAGATGAAGCCAGCCAGGTGCCGGAGCGGCATTCACCTGCAGACCTGGATTAAGGGGTGGGCGGGGTCGCCAGGCGACCCCGACAATGCCCGCCTGCATAAAACCATTTGCCCCCGCGCAAACCTGCGCCCGCCAAGCCCTTCTTGTACACTCCTCGCAATAGCCCCCACCTGTACTTTTTTTGGTGAACGCATGATTGAGGTAACCGAGGTTTCCATTGCCGAGCTGCGCGACGCGCTCGAGTCGGGCCGCACGACGGCGGTCGAGCTGGTCAAGGCCTACCTGGCACGTATCGACGCATACGACGGCGCCGACACTGCCACCGCGCTGAACGCCGTGGTGGTGCGCAACCCGGAGGCGCTGAAAGAAGCCGAAGCTTCCGACGCACGCCGCGCCAAGGGCCAGGTGCTGAGCCCGCTTGACGGCATCCCCTACACCGCCAAGGACAGCTACCTGGTCAAAGGCCTGACCGCCGCATCGGGCAGCCCTGCCTTCAAGGACCTGGTGGCCCAGCGCGACGCCTTCACCATCGAGCGCCTGCGCGCCGCCGGTGCCGTGTGCCTGGGCAAGACCAACATGCCGCCCATGGCCAACGGTGGCATGCAGCGTGGCGTGTATGGCCGCGCCGAAAGCCCGTACAACGCCAACTACCTGACCGCGCCGTTCGCTTCGGGGTCGTCCAACGGCGCCGGCACCGCCACCGCTGCCAGCTTCAGTGCCTTCGGCCTGGCCGAAGAAACCTGGTCGAGCGGCCGTGGCCCGGCGTCCAACAATGGCCTGTGCGCCTATACCCCGTCGCGCGGGGTGATTTCGGTGCGCGGCAACTGGCCGCTGACCCCGACCATGGACGTGGTGGTGCCGTATGCGCGAACCATGGCCGACCTGTTGGAAATCCTCGACGTGGTGGTCGCCGATGACGCCGACAAGCGCGGCGACCTGTGGCGCCTGCAGCCCTGGGTGCCGATCCCGGCAGCCTCGACTGTGCGTCCTGCGTCGTACCTGGACCTGGCGGTAGATGCCAGTGCACTCAAGGGCAAACGCTTTGGCGTGCCACGCATGTACATCAACAAGGACGACGCTGCCGGCACTTCCGAGAAGCCTGGCATCGGCGGCCCGACCGGCCAGCGCATCAACACCCGCGCCACGGTCATCGACCTGTGGCAACAAGCCCGCCAGGCCCTCGAAGCGGCTGGTGCCGAAGTGCTGGAAGTGGACTTCCCGCTGGTGTCCAACTGCGAAGGCGATCGCCCGGGTGCACCGACCGTGTACAACCGTGGCATCGTCAGCAAGGAATTCCTCCATGACGAGTTGTGGGAATTGTCCGGCTGGGGCTTCGACGACTTCCTGCGCGCCAATGGCGACCCCAAGCTCAACCGCCTGGCCGATGTCGACGGGCCACAGATCTTCCCGCATGACCCGGGCACCCTGCCCAACCGCGAGGATGACCTGGCTGCCGGCATGGACGAATACGTCAACATGGCCAAGCGTGGCCTGAAGACCTGGGACCAGATCGAGACCCTGCCTGACGGCCTGCGCGGCCTGGAGCAAACCCGCAAGCTGGACCTGGAAGACTGGATGGACCAGTTGGGCCTGGATGCCGTGCTGTTCCCGACCGTGGCCGACGTGGGCCCGGCGGATGCCGACGTCAACCCGGCATCAGCGGACATCGCGTGGAGCAACGGTATCTGGGTGGCCAACGGTAACCTGGCGATTCGTCACCTGGGTGTACCGACCGTGACCGTGCCGATGGGCGTGATGGCCGATATCGGCATGCCGGTTGGGCTGACCTTTGCCGGGCGCGCCTATAGCGACAACGATTTGCTGAGCTTTGGTGCGGCCTTCGAGGCGACCGGCTCGCGCCGCATGGTCCCGCCGCGCACACCGGCTCTGGGCTGAGTTTGACAGGGGCCGCTTTGCGGCCCATTCGGGGGAGCCCCCTCCCACAGGAACGGCGAGCGGGTTTCACCCGCTAATGGCCATATGGCAACTCAGGCATTATCGCCAAAATCAACAGCATGTGTAAAAATACACAAATCGTTGATTTTGTGATCTGTCATGCCCATTACCTCCAGCGAAGAACGCCAGCTCACCCTCACCGTGCTCAAGGCCGCCATTCAGGCCTTGGGTAGCGTTGCTACGCGCAACATGGAAATCCTCCTGCACGACCTCGACCATCCCGAGCACTCGGTGGTGGCGATCGTCAATGGTCACCTTTCCGGCCGCAGCATCGGCAGCCCGATCCTCGCTGCACCGGAACAGGACCAGGGCTTCAAGGCGCTGATGCAGGCCTCCGCCGACCAGCATGGCTGCGAGCCGGTGGTATTGCCTGACTACCCCACCACGCTCAAGGGCCGCGTGCTGCGCAGCGCCACCGCCATCTTCCGTGACAGCAGCGGCCACCCGTTCGCCAGCCTGTGCGTCAACACCGACGTCACCGGCCTGGACGCGGCCATGAACTTCCTTCAGCAATTCCAGCCTCTGGGCGCCACGCCTGCGGTCAACGAGCCCGCCGACATGGAGCTGCTGATGAGCGAGATCATCCAGGCCTCGCTGCAACGCAGCGGCCAAGGGCGGATGAGCAAGCAAGCCAAGGTCGAAGCCGTGCGGGTAATGCAGGAGCGTGGCCTGTTCATCGTCAAGGGTGGCGTCGAGAAGGCCGCCAGCGCCCTCGGCGTCACCCGCTACACCATTTACAACTACCTCGAGCAACTGCGCGGAGCCAGCCAATGACCTTGCACATTCATACCCCCCTGATCGAATCGCGACCGCTGTCGGTGGCTGCCGGCCGCAATATCTGGCTCAAACTCGATGCCCTGCAGCCTTGTGGCTCGTTCAAACTGCGCGGCGTGGGGCACGCTTGCGAAGTGCATCAGTCCCGTGGCGCAAAGCACTTCGTATCCTCCTCGGGGGGCAATGCAGGCTTGGCGGTCGCTTATGCCGGGCGCAAACTGGGGTTGCCGGTGACCGTGGTAGTACCCGAAACCACCACCGAACGGGCCAAGGAACTTCTGCGCCTGGAAGACGCCAAGGTGGTGGTGCACGGCAGTTCCTGGCAAGAGGCCAACGAGCTGGCGCAGACCCTGGTCGGCCCTGGCGATGCCTTCATCCACCCGTTCGACGACCCCTTGCTGTGGGCCGGGCATGCCAGCCTGGTCGACGAGGTGGCAGCTGCCGGGTGCAAGCCCGATGCGGTGGTGCTGTCGGTAGGCGGTGGCGGCCTGCTCAGCGGTGTGGTCGAAGGGCTGCAGCGTAATGGCTGGGGCGATGTGCCGGTGCTGGCCGTGGAGACTGCCGGCGCTGCCTCACTGCACGCGGCCATGCAAGCCGGGCACACGGTCGAGCTGCAGCGCATTGCCTCGATCGCGAGCTCGCTCGGAGCCAAGCGGGTGGCCGAACAGGCGCTGGCCTGCGCACTACAGCACCCGGTACACAGCCATCTGGTCAGCGACCGGGCGGCGCTGGAGGCCTGTGAGCGGTTCTTGCTTGATCATCGTGTGCTGGTGGAGCCAGCGTGTGGGGCGGCGTTGGCGTTAGCCTATGATGCTGCCTCACTGGGCAGTTTCCAGAATGTGCTGGTTGTGGTGTGCGGTGGGGCTACGGCAACCCTGGAGCAGATCCAGGCCTGGTTGAAGCAGGTTGATTGAAGTGGCCTGAGCCGGCCCTGCCATTGGTCAGGCTGTCATCAGACTGTTCCTTTCTCCCTGTATTCAATGCCCTGCACTGCCGGGAAAATCTACCGGCAACTGCACCAACGCAGACGAAAAACGCCTTGCGCCCTTTCGGTCTGCGGCAAGTGAAGGCACAATGCGTGTCCTTTTTTTGGCCGGCCTGGCCGGGGGCCTTTAAATGATCAAGACGCCGTATTACCTCATCGATAAAACCAAGCTGCTCAGCAATATGGAGAAGATCGCCTACGTGCGTGAACACTCCGGTGCCAAGGCGCTGCTCGCCCTCAAGTGCTTTGCCACCTGGTCGGTGTTCGACCTGATGCAGCAGTACATGGACGGCACCACTTCGTCCTCCCTCTTCGAGCTCAAGCTCGGCCGCCAGAAGTTCGCCGGTGAAACCCATGCCTACAGCGTGGCCTGGGCCGACGACGAGGTCGAGGAAATGCTCGCAAACTGCGACAAGATCATCTTCAACTCGATCGGCCAGCTGCAGCGCTTTGCCGAGCAGTCCGAGGGTAAAGTGCGCGGCCTGCGTGTAAACCCGCAGGTCAGCAGTTCCGACTATCTGCTGGCCGACCCGGCCCGCCCGTTCAGCCGCCTGGGCGAATGGGACCCGGCCAAGATCGAGCAGGTGATCGAGCAGATCTCCGGTTTCATGTTCCACAACAACTGCGAGAACGGTGACTTCGGCCTGTTCGACAAGATGCTCACGCACATCGAAGAGCGCTTCGGCCACCTGCTGCACAAGGTCGAGTGGGTCAGCCTCGGGGGCGGCATCCACTTCACCGGTGAAGACTACGCGGTGGACGCCTTCTGCGCGCGCCTCAAGGCCTTCTCGGAGAAATACGGCGTGCAGGTGTACCTGGAACCGGGCGAAGCGGCCATCACCAACAGCGCCTCGCTGGAAGTGACCGTACTCGACACCCTGTACAACGGCAAGCACCTGGCCGTGGTCGACAGCTCGATCGAAGCGCACCTGCTCGACCTGCTGATCTACCGGCTCAACGCCAAGATGGCCCCCAACGACGGTGAGCATACCTACATGGTCTGCGGCAAATCGTGCCTGGCCGGCGACATCTTCGGCGAGTACCAATTCGACCGGCCATTGGCTATTGGCGATCGCCTGTCGTTCATCGACACGGCCGGTTACACCATGGTCAAGAAAAACTGGTTCAACGGTCTGAAAATGCCTTCCATCGTGGTCAAGCAACTCGACGGCAGCGTCGAAGTGGTCCGCGAGTTCGGTTTTGAAGACTACGTTTCCAGCCTGTCGTAAGACCGGCTTTCCAAGTAAGGAGCAAAAGGTAAATTGAAGAAGAACGTTCTTATCATTGGTGCAGGAGGTGTCGCCAAGGTGGTGGCCCACAAGTGCGCACAGCATAACGACGAACTGGGTCGTATCGCTATCGCGTCACGGAACATCTCCAAATGCCAGGCCATCATCGACAGCGTCAAGGCCAAGGGTAGCCTCAAGGTACCCGCCGACATCCAGGCCTTCTCGCTCAACGCCCTCGATGTCGAGGCAACCAAGGCACTGATCCGCGAGACCGAATCGCAGATCGTGATCAACGTTGGTTCCGCCTTCCTCAACATGTCGGTGCTGCGTGCCTGCATCGATACCGGTGTCGCCTACCTGGACACCGCCATCCACGAAGAGCCGGGCAAGATCTGCGAGACCCCGCCGTGGTACGGCAACTACGAGTGGAAACACCTCGAAGAGTGCCAGGCAAAGAACATTACCGCCATTCTCGGCGTCGGTTTCGACCCGGGTGTGGTGAACAGCTACGCAAAACTTGCGCAGCAGCAGTATTTCGACAGCATTGATTCGATCGACATCCTCGACGTCAATGCCGGTTCGCATGGCAAATACTTTGCTACCAACTTCGACCCGGAAATCAACTTCCGCGAATTCACCGGGCAAGTGTGGAGCTGGCAGAACAGCCAGTGGACCAGCAACACCATGTTCGAAGTCAAGCGTACCGACGACCTGCCCGTGGTAGGTTCGCAAAACCTGTACCTGACCGGCCACGATGAAGTTCATTCGATCTCGAAGAACCTCAACGTGCCGAACGTGCGTTTCTGGATGAGCTTCGGCGAGCACTACATCAATGTGTTCACCGTGCTGAAAAACCTGGGCCTGCTCAGCGAGCAACCGGTGAAAACCGCCGAAGGCCTGGAAGTGGTACCACTGAAAGTGGTCAAGGCCGTACTGCCGGACCCTGCCTCGCTGGCCCCTGGCTACACCGGCAAGACCTGCATCGGTGACCTGGTCAAAGGCACCAAGGATGGCCAGCCTCGCGAAGTGTTCATCTACAACGTGGCTGACCACGAAGAGGCTTATGCCGAAACCGACAGCCAGGGCATTTCCTACACGGCTGGCGTACCGCCAGTGGCCGCGGCCCTGCTGGTTGCCCGTGGCGAATGGGATGCCAAGCGCATGGTCAACGTCGAGGAACTGCCAGCCGAGCCGTTCCTCAAGGCGCTGGACGTGATGGGCCTGCCGACCCGCGTCAAGGATGAAAAAGGTGATCGTCCCTGGGACGCTGAAGCCTAAGTGGTAACACCGAGGGGGCGCCGACAGGGCGCCCCTTCTGCTTTCAGGCCCATCATCTTCGCGGCCGTTCGGCGCCTCGATGAACCCGCTCTTGCTGGGACCTCTCGAACAGCCTGCGCAAGTAACAATATCTAAACAACGATGTGACATTTTTTTTCAGCTTTCTTATCAAGGAGCTGTCAAATGAAGGTCACGGTTTTCGGTACCGGCTATGTCGGCCTCACCCAGGCTGTGTGCCTGGCCCAGGTTGGGCACTCGGTGTTGTGCATGGATATCGATGCCGAGCGGGTTGCCGCCCTCAGCGCTGGGCATTGCCCGATCTTCGAACCCGGCCTTGCGCCGATGCTGGAGAGCAACCTGGCCTGCGGCCGCCTGCGCTTCACCATTGACGCCGGGCAGGCTGCCAACTACGCGAGGCTGCAGTTCATTGCCGTCGGCACCCCGCCACAAGACGATGGCAGCGCCGACCTGAAGTACGTGTTCGCCGTGGTCGACAGCATCCTTGAGCATGCTGACGGGCCCAAAGTCATCGTCAACAAATCCACCGCGCCGGTGGGTACGGTGCACCGCATCAAGGCGCGCATCGCCCAGGCAGTAACCGACCCCAGCCGCTACCAGGTCATCAGCAACCCCGAGTTCCTCAAGGAAGGCTCTGCAGTGGACGACTGCATGCGCCCGGAGCGCATCATCATCGGCGGTGCAGACGCGGCCGAAGTGGAGCTGCTGCGTGAGCTGTACCTGCCATTCAGCCGCAACCGCGAAAAGCTCATGGTCATGGACGCGCGAAGCGCCGAACTGACCAAGTACGCCGCCAACTGCATGCTGGCGACCAAGATTTCCTTCATCAACGAAATCGCCAACCTGGCCGAGCACCTGGGGGCGGATATCGAAATGGTACGCCGTGGCATCGGATCAGACTCGCGCATCGGCTACGACTTCATTTACGCCGGCTGCGGCTTCGGCGGCTCGTGCTTCCCCAAAGACTTGCAAGCCCTGCGCCGCAGTGCCGAGGCCGAAGGCTTCGAGCCGCAGCTGCTGCGTGCGGTAGAGTCGGTCAACACACAACAGAAAGGCCGCCTGTTCAGCAAGATCCAGCGCCACTATCCCGGTGGCCTGCACGGCAAGGTATTTGCGCTTTGGGGGTTGTCGTTCAAACCCAATACCAATGACATTCGTGAGGCCGCCAGCCGGGTCCTGCTGGAAGCCTTGTGGGCCGCTGGCGCGCGGGTGCAGGCCCATGACCCGCAAGCCATGGAAGAAATCCGGCACCATTACGGCCAGCGCGCCGACCTGCAACTGGTGCCCTGCAAGGACGATGCACTTGAGGGTGCCGATGCCCTGGTAATCGTGACCGAATGGCAGGACTACCGGGTGCTCAACCTGGACAAGGTGCCGAAGCAGTTGGCGGACCGGGTGGTGTTCGACGGGCGCAACCTGTTCGAGCCTGAACACATGGCCGCTGCCGGCCTGACTTACTACGGCATTGGCCGTGGCCAGGTGCAGCCAGCATGCCCGTACTGATCACTGGCGTCGCCGGTTTCATCGGCTTTCACCTTGCACGCCGGCTGTGCGAAGCCGGTATCGAGGTGGTCGGCATTGATAACCTCAATGCCTACTACAGCGTCGAACTGAAAATGGCACGCCTGCGGGCATTGTCTGGCTTTGCCAACTTCCGCTTCCACACCCTCGACATCGCCAACCTCGGCGAATTGCAACAGTTGTTCGCCGGCCAGGGTTTCAGCGAGGTGATCCACCTGGCAGCCCAGGCAGGGGTGCGCTATTCACTGGACAACCCAGGCGCCTACGGGCAAGCCAACATGGTCGGCTTTCTGAACATCCTCGAAACCTGCCGCCAGCAACCGCCGCGCCACCTGATCTATGCCTCCAGCAGCTCGGTATACGGCGCCAATGCCAAGCTGCCCTTCAGCATCGACGACCCGGTCGAGCAGCCGGTGTCATTGTATGCCGCCAGCAAACGTGCCAATGAACTGATGGCATACAGCTACGCACACCTGTACCGCCTACCCACCACCGGGCTGCGCTTTTTCACCGTATACGGCCCCTGGGGCCGCCCCGACATGGCCCTGTTCAAGTTCACGCGGGCCATGCTCGAAGGCCGGCCGATCGAGGTTTACAACAACGGCCTGATGGGCCGCGACTTCACCTACATCGATGACATCGTAGAGAGCATCGCACGCCTGCGTCTGAAGCCGCCAAAGCCTGCCGAAGGCCAGCCACCCAATCAGCTGTTCAATATCGGCCGTGGTCAACCGGTGAGGCTGCTGCATTTTGTCGAGTGCCTGGAGGACGTATTGGGCATCAAGGCCCAGCGCAACTACCTGCCGCTGCAAGCCGGTGACGTGCTGGAAACCTGGGCCGATGTCGGCTCGCTGACACACTGGATCGACTTTACCCCGGGCACAACGCTGGAGCACGGCGTGACCGCTTTCGTTGGCTGGTACCGGGATTTCTACCGGGTTTGAACCGCGCAATTACAACAAGATCACAGGTAGCCTCATGACAGATCCCCTTGACCTCTCGGTACTGATCCCCGCCAAGAACGAGGTCGACAACCTGCCGTCGCTGTTGATGGAAATACGCGCCACCCTGGCGGCCGAAAACTACGAGGTCGTCGTGGTCGACGACGGTAGCAGCGACCGTACCCTGAGCGTCCTGCAGCAGCTGAAAAGCCAGGGCTATACGCAACTGCGCATACTCCGCCACGACCGTTCGCTGGGCCAGAGCACCTCGCTGTGGCATGCCGCCCAGGCAGCGCGTGGCCACTGGCTGGCGACCCTGGACGGCGACGGCCAGAACGACCCGGCAGACATCCCCGGGATGCTCGCCCTGGTACGCGCCAGCCAGGACTTGGCCGGCGGCATCAAGCTGGTGGCCGGGCACCGCGTGAATCGGTGTGACAGTGCCAGCAAGCGCTGGGCCTCGCGCGTTGCCAATGGCCTGCGCAGCCGCCTGCTCAAGGACGCCACGCTCGACACTGGCTGCGGGCTGAAACTGATCGAACGTGACGCTTTCCTGCGCCTGCCCTACTTCGACCACATGCACCGCTACATTCCGGCTCTGATCCTGCGCCACAACGGCCGCATGCTGGTACACCCGGTCAACCACCGGCCTCGCCACGCCGGGGTATCCAAGTACGGCAACCTCGACCGCGCGCTGGTCGGCATCCTCGACCTGTTCGGGGTGTGGTGGCTGATCCGTCGCACCCGCCTGAACACCCGCCCGCAGGAGCTGTAGGGATGACCCGCGAAACCCTGTGGCTGATCATCGGCTTCGCCGGCCAGGCGGTGTTCACCGGGCGCTTCGTGCTGCAGTGGCTGTACAGCGAATTCAAGCGCCGTAGTGTGATACCGGTGGGTTTCTGGTACCTGAGCATGCTCGGTAGCGCGCTGCTGCTGACCTACGCCATCTACCGCCAGGACCCGGTGTTCATCATCGGCCAGAGCTTCGGCTTTCTGGTCTACCTGCGCAACCTGCAACTCATCGCCCGTCACCAGGAACAGAAGGAATAGCCCTGTGCCAACGTTCAAGACCCACGGGGCCGAACGCCTGGCCCTGATCGCCCTGGCCGTGGTGCTGGTAGGTGCAGGCATTGGCTGGCGCCAGCCGATGAACGTCGATGAAGAACGCTTTCTCGGCGTAGCCCTGGAAATGCTGCAAAGCGGCAACTGGTTCATCCCGCACCGGGCCGCAGAAATCTATGGCGACAAGCCACCACTGTTCATGTGGACGGTGGCGCTGTTCAGCTACCTGACCGGTTCGCCCAAGGTTGCCTTGTACCTGCCTGGGTTGCTGTCGGCGGCGACCATCACCTGGGTGCTGCATGACCTTGGGCGGCGTCTATGGAACCGGCGCATCGGTGTGATCGCCGCCTTGCTGTTCCTGGCTACCTATCAGACCTACAGCATCCTGCGCACCGGGCAGATCGACAGCTTCCTGTGCCTGTGGGTGGCGCTGGGCTTCTACGGCATGGTCCGTCACCTGCTGCTGGGGCCTGCGTGGGATTGGTTCTACCTGGCCTGCGCTGCGATGGGCCTGGGCATCATCAGCAAGGGCGTAGGTTTTGTTCCGGCACTGATGCTTGTGCCGTACGCCTGGGCGGTGCAGCGGCGCTGGGACAGCGTGGTGGCCATGCCCGGCCAGGGTTGGCGCTGGACACTGGGGCTGCTGTGTTTGCTGGCCGGGTGCGCGGTATGGCTACTGCCGCTGTTGGTCTCGATTGCCCATGGCGGTGGTGCGGCAGAGCTGGCTTACCTGCAGGAAATCCTGCTGCGCCAGACTGCCAGCCGCTACGCCAATGCCTGGGACCATCGCGAACCGTTCTGGTACTTCTTCATCCAGGTCATCCCCAAGTACTGGTTACCGCTGATACTTGCCCTGCCCTGGCTGGTACCGGCCTGGCGCCGCCAGTTGCAGAAACGCGATGGTCGTTTCCTGCTACTGCTTGGCTGGGTGGCACTGGTGCTGCTGTTCTTCAGCCTCAGCAGTGGCAAGCGCAAGCTGTATATCTTCCCGGCGTTGCCAGGCCTGGTGCTGGCCATGGCACCGCTGGTGCCGTGGTTGCTCAAGCGTTGGTGGCAGCGCCGGCCAGGTTGGCGCAAGGCTTTCACCGGCGTGGCCATGGTGTGGTTCGCCCTGTGGTTCGTCCGTGGCGTCGTGGAGCCCGTCAAAGAGGGCCGCAACCCGCATGACACGCTGATGAGCGCCGCCGCGCGGGCCACCGGCGGCGCCGAACTGGTGCTGGTCAACTGGCGTGAGGGGCATTGGCTGTTTGCCCGGCAGCCCATCGTGCACTTCGGTTTCACCGGGCAATCGAACGCCGACGGGGCGGCCTATTGGCTGCGACTGAATCCCACCGCCTTTGCGCTGATACCGGCCACCGAACTGGGCCGCTGCTTCAGCGCCGACAAAGCGCGCAAGCTGGGCGATACCTCACGGGCCGGGTGGTACGTGGTGGGGGCCGATGCCGACAACGGCCAGTGCCAGGCCAATGCCCCCCCGCCACGTTTACCACTTCACCTGGGCTAGGGCGCAGGCGGGTTGAGCTGCAACACTTCGTTGGTATACGCCCACTCTTTCTGCACCTGATCGGGGTGGTCGTTCAGGCGCATGCCATAGGACGGAATGATCTGCTTGATCTTCGCCTGCCACTCGGGCGAGGCCACCTTGTCCTTGAACACCTTGTTCAGCACATCGAGCATGATCGGCGGTGCGGTCGAAGCGCCTGGCGAGGCACCCAGCAGTCCGGCGATGCTGCCGTCCTTGGACGTCACCACTTCGGTGCCAAGCTTCAGCACACCGCCCAATGCTTCGTCCTTTTTGATGATCTGCACCCGCTGGCCCGCCTGCCACAACCGCCAGTCTTCCTTCTTCGCCTCGGGGAAGTAGGTGCGCAGCGCTTCGAAACGGTCGTTGTCAGACTGCAGTACCTGGCCGATCAGGTACTGCACCAGGTCGAACTCGCGCACCCCCACCCGCACCATCGGCCAAGCGTTGTGTACGCTGGTACTGGCGAGCAGGTCAAGCAACGAGCCCTGCTTCAGGAACTTGGTCGAGAACGTGGCGAACGGGCCAAACAGGATCATGCGCTTGCCATCGAGCACCCGGGTATCCAGGTGTGGCACTGACATTGGCGGCGCACCGGTGGCCGCGATACCGTAGGCTTTGGCCATGTGGCGCTGGGCAATGGCCGGGTTGTCGGTGACCAGGAACGAACCGCCGACCGGGAAGCCGGCATAGTCCTTGGCTTCGTCTATCCCAGACTTCTGCAGCAGCGGCAATGCCGCACCGCCAGCGCCAATGAACAGGAACTTGGTATCGGTGGCCGCCTTGCTACCGTCCTTCAGGTTCTTGTACTCAACATGCCAGGAGCCGTCACTGTTACGGGTAATATCCTGCACCTCGGTCGACAACTTGAGGTCGAAGTTCGGCCGGGTCTGCAGGTAGCCCACATACTGCCGAGTAATCTCGCCAAAGTTCACATCGGTGCCGATTGGCGTCCAGGTCACCGCCAGTTTCTGATTGGGGTCGCGGCCCTCCATCATGAGGGGTACCCACTTGCTGATCTGCTCGTGGTCTTCGGAATACTGCATGGGTTTGAACAGCGGGCTGGCCTGCAGCGCCTCATAGCGCTTTTTCAGGAAGCGAATGTTGTCATCGCCCCACACAAAGCTCATGTGCGGGGTGGTGTTGATGAACGAGTGCGGGTTCTTCAGCACGCCCTGCCTGACCTGCCAGGCAAGAAACTGGCGCGTCACCTGGAACGACTCGTTGATCTCCACCGCCTTGCTGATGTCGATCTTGCCGTCTTTTTCCGGGGTGTAGTTCAGCTCTGCCAGCGCCGAGTGGCCGGTGCCCGCATTGTTCCACCCGTTGGAGCTTTCCTCGGCCACCTTGTCCAGGCGTTCGACCATCTCCATCGACCAGCCCGGCTCCAGTTCGTTGAGCCACACCGCCAGGGTAGAACTCATGATGCCGCCGCCCACCAGCAGCACATCGACCTTCCTGGTTTCCGCCGCCTGGGCATTGAGCATGCCAATGGCCAAGGCCAGCCCGGCCAGCGCCAGTTTCGGCTTGATGGTGATCTTCATAACCTCTCCCATGCCTCGTTGCTATCCGTAAGTCCAGCCTCAAGCTTAGCTGACGGATTTAGTCGGGTATGGCCGGCACACAAACACTTGCATTCAGTCACAGCCCTAACTACTGTATGAATATTCAGTATCGCAGGTCAGCCACATGCAACTCATCGCCAAACTCGGCATCCTCGCCGACGCCGCCAAGTACGACGCGTCCTGCGCCAGCAGCGGCGCGCCCAAGCGCAACTCGCGGGGCGCCAATGGCCTGGGAGCCACCAACGGCATGGGCATCTGCCACAGCTTCACCCCCGACGGCCGCTGCGTGTCGCTGCTCAAGGTGCTGCTGACCAATTTCTGCCTCTACGACTGCCAGTACTGCGTCAACCGCCGCTCCAGCAACGTGCCGCGCGCGCGCTTCAGCCCAGAAGAAGTGGCCCGCCTGACCTTGGATTTCTACCGGCGCAACTGCATCAGTGGCCTTTTCCTCAGCTCAGGCATCATCCGCTCGGCGGACTACACCATGGAACAGTTGATTCGCGTCGCCCGCATACTGCGTGAACAGCACAACTTCCGTGGTTACATTCACCTCAAGACCATCCCCGACGCCGACCCGCTGCTGATCGAAGAAGCCGGCCGCCTGGCCGACCGCCTCAGCGTCAACATCGAGTTGCCCACCGACGCCAGCCTCAAGCGCCTGGCGCCGGAAAAACAGGCGCACACCATTCGCCAAGCCATGGGTGTGATTCACCAGGGCCAACAGGCGGTGGCCAACGAACCCAAGGCGCCACGCTTCACGCCTGCGGGCCAGAGCACGCAAGTTATCGTCGGCGCCGACAGCACCGACGACAGCACTCTGCTGCGCAATGCCGAGTCGTTGTACCAGGGCTACGGCCTCAAGCGCGTGTACTACTCCGCCTTCAGCCCCATCCCCGACAGCCCGGGCAGCGTACCGCTGGCCGCACCACCGCTGCTGCGCGAGCACCGCTTGTACCAGGCTGACTTCCTGCTGCGCGGTTATGGCTACAAGGCCGGTGAACTGCTGGGCCAGAGCGGCAACCTGGCACTGGACATCGACCCCAAGCTAGCCTGGGCGCTGGCCAACCGTGATGTGTTCCCGCTGGACGTGAACCGCGCCGAACCGGCACTGCTGGCGCGCATCCCCGGCATAGGCCTGCGCAGCGTGCAGCGCCTGGTCGCCCTGCGTCGGGAACGGCGCATCCGCTATGACGACCTGGTCCAGTTGCGCTGCGTGCTGGACAAGGCACGGCCATTCATCGTCACCAGCGACTACCGCCCGGCCCAGGCCGAACTGCGCAGCGGCCTGCTACGGGCACGCTTGCGTGAGCCCCAAACACCTGTGCAGATGGGGTTGTGGGGATGATTGCGCTCAATTGCGACGACCTCTTCGCCACCTGGCGCGACCAGGCCAGGCAGTTGCTGGGGCATGGCATTGACCCCTCGGAAGTCACGTGGTCGCAAGGCCCCATGGCGGACTTGCTGGCTGTGCCGACAGCGCCGCCAGAGGGCCCTGGCCCCTTTCGGGCCAAAGTCCCGGCAGCCTTGTTGAGCCAGCTGGAACAGGCCTCCCGCTACCGTGGTGAACAACGCTGGAACCTGCTGTACGAAGTGCTGTGGCGCGTGGCCCATGGCGACCGCACCGCAATGCTGGCGGGTGACCGTTTGGGCAGTGAACTGCAGCGGCGCATCAAGCAAGTGTCCCGGGAGGCGCACCACCTGCATGCGTTTGTGCGCTTCGTGCCGCTGCCTGACCAACTGGTTGAGCACCTGCAACTTGATCTGGTGGCTTACCACGAGCCGGCGCATGACATTCTGGAAAGCGCCAGCCCGCACTTTGCCGACCGCCTGGGGCGCCTACGCTGGTTGATCGCCACGTCACAGGATGGCATTCGTTTCGACGGCCAGGCCTTCGATTACCAACGGCAGTGCCCCGAGCCCTGGCGCCAGTGGGCCCGCAACGCAGAAGACCCAGGCGCCGAACTATGGCGTACTTACTACCGCCATACCTTCAACCCTGCCCGCCTCAACCCCAACGCACTGCGCTTGCACATGCCCGGGCGGTTCTGGCGGCATTTGCCGGAAGGTATGCTGATTCCGCAGCTTGAAGGCCTTGCACGCCAAGGCAAGCAACGCGACGGCCAAGCACTGGAAGTGGCTGCTCAGAGCGGCAAATCGATCAGCATGCCTAAACGGCCGCCCCTGCAATGAACGCATTTCAACCGAATAGCCTCGCCAGGCAACCGAGCTTCTTCTTGTACGAACGCCGCGCTTCCAGCGCCTGCTCCATGCTCACCTTCAGGAACCGCGCCTGCTGGTTGGGCTGCATCTGCCCAATCAGGTCGAGGTCAGCACTGATCACGGTGCCGATCATGGCATAGCCTCCCCCCGAAACGGCATCGCGGTGCAGGATGATCGGCTCAAGCCCCGCCGGTACCTGGATTGAACCGATCGGGTAGCAGCTGTCGACGATGTTCGACGGGTCCGAGCCGGCACCGAACGGTTGCTCCCGCGGCTGAAAGCTCAAGGCATTGCCGCCTTTGTAGCGATAACCGATGCGGTCCGCCTCGGAGCCGACTGTCCAGGCTTCGGTGAAGAAGCTCTGCGCTGCGGCTTCGGTGAGGCGATGAAAGTACAGCCCCGGCACCACCCGCAACACCACTTCGCCACCCAAGGCCTGGCGCAGCGCCATGGGCAGGCTTGCACCCGCGCGGCGCTTGCCATTGGGCATGCCGACCGGCAGCAGGTCGCCCGCCATCAGCTTGCGCCCCTGAAAGCCGCCCAACGCCCCCAGCGCATAAGTGGAACGGCTACCGAGTACTTCGGGCACATCGATACCGCCGGCCACCGCCAGGTAGGCCCGTGCGCCAGCCGTTGGGAAGCCGAAGCGCAACACTTGCCCGGCACGCACGGCAAATGCCGTGTCCGGGCGCTGTTCGCGGCCGTCGAGCAGCGCCGGCATCTGCGCACCGCACACGGCCACCAGTGCGTCCTGCTGGAACTCCAGCTCCGGCCCCACCAATGCACATTCCAGGCCTGCAGCGCCCGCCGGGTTGCCCACCAGGTGGTTGGCCGCACTCAGGGCATACTGGTCAAGCGCACCTGACGGCGGGATACCCAGGTGATAGTAGCCCTCGCGCCCCAGGTCCTGCACGGAGGTCGCCAGGCCCGGTTTGAGTACCTTGATCATGCCAATACCTCCTGCAGCGATTTGGGGTAGCCGACCGGGTCGGCGAGGAAGGCGTCCAGGGAAAACTCCACCGGGCGAATGCGCAGGTCGAAGCGGCCCTCTTCCACATCCGCCACGGCCTGGTCGTAGGCTCGGCGGTCGATGGGCTTGAACTGCACGATGTCTCCCGGGCGGAAGAACACCATATGCTCCTTGAGGTAACTCAAGGTCTGCTGGGGGTCATAGATCGGCGCTGGGGTAACGCCGAACATCTGGTAACCCCCGGCCCCACGTACCGAGTAGATACAGCCGAAGCAGCCGCCATGGCCGAGGGTGAGCCTGGGCGTGTCCGTACGCGGGCGCAGGTATTTGGGCACCTGCAACTGCCGCTCGCGCTCGACCATCTGGAACATGAACGGCAGGCCGGCCACGAAGCCGACCATCGAAACGAACCACGGCGCACCGCTGTGTGCGGCAATGAACGCTTCGACATCGGCCAGGCCATTGATGCGTGCGGCGTACTCCAGGTCGGTACTGGCCGGGTCCTGGTGGCGGTCACGAAAACGCATCAGGGTTTCGTGGGTCCAGGGGTCGTTGTACAGCACCGGGATCTCGATAATCCGCGTGTGCAACGAACGCTCGGCCACCGCCTGTGCTTCGGCACCGCGCACGGCTTCCAGCAAGGCCTCGGGGGCAATGCGGTCAGGGTCGAAGCGGATCTGGAAAGACGCGTTGGCCAGGCACACATCCAGCACGCCATCCAGCGCCAGCCGCTCCACCGCACGGGTGACGGCCATGCCCTTGAAGAAGGCCTCCAGCGACATGCTCTCGCTGACTTCGGCAAACAGGTGCTCGTCGGCGCCGAAGCTATAGCGGATCGGGGTTGTAGCAAGCGATTCGGCCATGACTGTTCCTTTTCTTGGAATCTTTATAGAAAGGCAGGCGAAAACAACATACACAGGCTCCGGGCTCTATCTGCCGGATGCCTCACTCAACGTGGCGCACGCACCACGATGCCGGCCGTATCCAGCGCCTTGCGTGTGGCCTCGACCAGGTCGAGGGCGCCCGGGGTGTCACTGTGCAGGCAGATGGAATCGAACGCGATGGCCAGGTCCTGGCCCTCGACCGTGCGCACCACACCCTGTTGGCAAGCGCGCAAGACGCGTTCAGCAACGGCTTGTGGCTGGTAGCCCCGCACATTGCGGGTGAACACGATCGAGCCGCTCAGGTCGTACTCGCGGTCGGCGTAGAACTCGCGAACCACCGGCTGGCCCAGTGCCTGGGCAATGCGACAGATCACCGAGCCAGGCATGCAGAACAGCAGCAGTTCCGGTTCGATCACCCGCAGGTTTTCCACCAGCAAGCGCGCGGCTTCCTCATCCCGCGCCAGGTGCATGTACAGCGCCCCGTGTGGCTTGATGTGCTGCAGGCGCACGCCCTGGGCACGGGCGATTTCACGCAGTGCACCCAGTTGGTAGAGCATGTCATCGACCAGTTCCTGTGCCGGTGCATTGATATGCCGGCGGCCAAAACCGACCAGGTCGCGGAAACCCGGGTGTGCTCCCACGGCAACGCCAAATGCCTTGGCACGCTCGACGGTGCGGCGCATGGTGCCAGGGTCGCCGGCATGGAAGCCGGTGGCGATGTTGGCGCTGCTGATGTAGCCCATCAGCTCGTTATCGACGCCATCGCCAATGGTCCATGGGCCAAAGCCCTCACCCATGTCCGAGTTGAAATCCACTGCTTGCATGACTGCATCTCCTGGCGCTTGTGGCTGCATGCAAGCCACGTTAGATTCTCCGCACCCCCTTGGGAAGATCTATAAACAGATAAGGTGTCTTCTGAAAAACAGATACCTTGGGAGCCTACCGTGTCATTGACCTTGCGCCAAGTCCGCTATTTCGTCGCCACCGCCGAAATCGGCCAGATTTCCCAGGCTGCGATTCACCTCAACATCTCCCAGTCGGCAGTCACCACGGCAATCAAGGAACTCGAAGCAATGCTCGGCGTGCTGCTGTTCCAGCGCTCGGCGCAGGGCATGAGCCTGACCGAGGCCGGCCGACATTTTCTGAACCGCGCTTACGTCATTCTGCGCAGCGTCGATGACGCACTCAACAGCCCGTTGCCAGACGTACGTGCCAGTGGCCTGCTGCGCCTGGCAGCCAGCTATACGGTGATTGGCTATTTCCTGCCACACCACTTGCAGCGCCTGGAACACTGGCACCCGGACGTGACCCTTGAGTTGTACGAGCAAGAGCGCAGCGCCATCGAGCAAGGCCTGCTGGAGGGGCGTTTCGACATGGCGGTGGTGCTGACCGCCAACCTCACCCACCCGGACATTGTTTCTGAAACCCTGTTCAACTCCGAACGCCGACTGTGGTTGCCCGGGCATCATCCGCTGTGCGAGCGCTCGGCGGTGAGCCTGGCCGATGTGGCGCGTGAGCCGTTCATCCTGCTGACCGTCGATGAGGCCGAGCAAAGTGCCATGCGTTACTGGGAACAGGCCAGGCAGCGGCCCAGCGTACGGGTGCGAACCAGTTCGGTGGAGGCCGTGCGTAGCATGGTTGCCAATGGCAGTGGCGTGGCGATCCTGTCGGACCTGGTGCATCGCCCGTGGTCGCTGGAAGGCAAGCGCATCGAGACGGTGACCATCAGCGACCCGGTCACACCGATGAGCGTGGGGCTGGCCTGGCACCGGGAGCGGGCGTTCAGCCCGGCGATGCAGGCTGTGCGCAATTACTTCCACGATGCGTTTCTGGCGCCGCAGCAATTGTCGGCACGGCGCTGAGCAGCCATCGAAGGCCTCAGCCGAACGATCAGACCGCAATGCCGTCATAACCTGAGCCGGTGCCGACACGCAAAGAGGACGCGAAATGACCCAGCCCGACCCGTCATATGTCAAATGGCTCGAAGACCGTGCCATGCTCAAGGCCTCCCAGGATCGCACCAGCCTGTATTCAGGCCAGTCACGACTGTGGCAGCAGCCCTACGCCGAGGCCCAGCCCCGCCGCGCTACGGAAATCGCCTCGGTCTGGCTGACGGTCTACCCCGATGCCATCATCGCCCCCGAGGGCTGCTCGGTACTCGGCGCCCTTGCCCATGAAGCGCTTTGGAAGCGCCTGTCGGAAATCGGCATCCAGGGCCTGCACACTGGCCCGATCAAGCTGTCCGGCGGTATCCGCGGCCGCGAGCTTACCCCCAGCGTGGATGGCAACTTCGACCGCATCAGCTTCGACATCGACCCGCTGTACGGCAGCGAGCCAGAGCTGATCCGGATGAGCCGCATGGCCGCAGCACACAATGCCGTCACCATCGACGACCTGATCCCTTCGCACACCGGCAAGGGCGCCGATTTTCGCCTGGCAGAAATGGCCTTCGGCCCCTACCCCGGGTTGTACCACATGGTCGAGATCCGCGAGGAAGACTGGCCACTGCTGCCCGAAGTGCCGTCCGGGCGCGATGCCGTGAACCTGCTGCCTGCCCAGTGCGACGAACTCAAGGCACGCCATTACATCGTCGGGCAACTGCAGCGGGTGATCTTCTTCGAGCCAGGGGTAAAGGAAACCGACTGGAGCGCCACAGCACCAATTACCGGTGTCGACGGCAAGACCCGACGCTGGGTGTACCTGCACTATTTCAAGGAAGGCCAGCCGTCGTTGAACTGGCTGGACCCAACGTTCGCGGCCCAGCAGATGATCATTGGCGATGCACTGCATGCCCTGGACTGCCTGGGGGCCCGTGGCCTGCGCCTGGATGCCAACGGCTTTCTCGGTGTGGAAACCCGCGCCAGCGGCACTGCCTGGTCAGAAAGCCACCCGCTGTCTATCGTCGGCAACCAGTTGATTGGCGGCATGATCCGCAAGGCCGGTGGTTTCAGCTTCCAGGAGCTCAACCTGACCCTCGACGACATCGCGCAGATGTCCAAGGGTGGGGCCGACCTGTCCTACGACTTCATCACTCGCCCGGCCTACCAGCACGCGCTGCTGACCGGTGACACCGAGTTCCTGCGCCTGATGCTCAAGGAAATGCACACCTTCGGCATCGACCCGGCCTCACTGATCCATGCCCTGCAAAACCACGACGAGCTGACTGTCGAGCTGGTGCATTTCTGGACTCTGCATGCCCATGACATGTACCTGTACAATGGCCAGACCCTGCCCGGCGGTATTCTGCGCGAACACATCCGCGAAGAAATCTACGAACGGCTATCGGGCGAGCATGCGCCGTACAACCTCCGCTTCGTCACCAATGGCATTGCCTGTACCACCGCCAGCCTGATCACCGCAGCACTGGGCATTCGCGACCTCGAACAGATTGGCCAGGCTGACATCGAACTGATCCAGAAGGTGCACCTGTTGCTGGTGATGTACAACGCCATGCAGCCGGGAGTAGTGGCACTGTCGGGCTGGGACCTGGTCGGCGCCCTGCCCTTGCCTGCCGAAGCGGTGGCCGAGCGGATGCTCGATGGTGACACCCGCTGGATTCATCGCGGCGCTTATGACCTGGCCGGGCTCGACCCACAGGCCGGGACATCGGTACGGGGCATGCCCCGTGCCCGGGCGCTGTATGGCAGCCTTGACAGTCAGCTGGAACAGGGCGATTCATTCGCCTGCAAAGTGAAGAAGCTGCTCGCGGTTCGCCAGGCCTACGGCATTGCTACCAGCCGCCAGGTGCTGGTGCCCGAGGTCAGCAGCCCGGGGTTGCTGGTGATGGTGCATGAATTGCCGGCTGGGCGCGGCATCCAGATCACTGCGCTGAACTTTGGCCAGGACGTGATTACCGAGGAGCTGGTATTGGCCGGATTCACCCCGGGGCCGGTGGTGGACATGATCAACGAAACAGTCGAAGGCGACCTGACCGAAGATGGCCGGTTGCTGGTGAACCTGGACCCGTATGAGGCGCTGTGCTTGCGAATCGTCAACAGCAGTGGGCATGTCTGAAGCAAGTATTGGCTATCACAGAGCCGCTGGCCGGCACTGCCACCTTGCTTTTGGGGCTTCAGAGGCATAGCTTTCGAGTGGTTTCTTTACTGTGCCCAGGAGCAACACCATGTACACCGGCATCGTCCAGGCCGTCCGCCCTCTGCTTGAAGTGACCAGCTACCCGGGCCACAACCAGTTCACCATCGACTTAACCCCGGCGCTGCTCGACGAGCTGAAGATCGGTGCCAGCGTCAGTGTCGAAGGCACCTGCCTGTCGGTCACCGAGATCGACGGTAGCCGGGTCAGGTTCGACGCCATGAACGCCACCCTGGAGCGCACCAACCTGCGCAATTTCAGGGCCGGCCAAGGGGTCAACATTGAACGCTCGGCGAAGATGAACGCCGAAGTGGGCGGCCACCTGATGGCCGGCCACATCGCTACCACTGCAGAAATTGTCGAGCTGTCAATCAAGGATACCGGCGCGTTCATCACGTTCCGAATGCCACCGGAATGGGGCAAGTACGTATTCCCGCGTGGCTTTATCGGGGTCAACGGTTGCAGCCTGACTGTGGCTGAGGTGGACGACAATGTAGTCACCATCAACCTGATCCCGGAAACCCTGCGCCAGACCACCTTTGCCAGCTACAAGGCCGGCGAGTTGCTCAATATCGAGGTCGACCACCAGACCATGGTGCTGGTCGATGTGGTGGAGCGCACCATCAAGGGCACCCTGGCTCGCCATAAACTGCTGCCCTGAGGCCTTCAAATGCTACCTGAAACACTTCCCGCTCGTTCGGCCGGGCGGTTGCGCCTGCAAGTGCTGCGAGGCCGCGTCGGCCTCGGCCTGGTTGCTGCCCTGTCGGTGATGGCTGGGATGACTGATGCCATCGGCCTGCTGGCGCTTGGCGAATTCGTGTCGTTCATGAGCGGTAACACCACGCGCCTGGCGGTGGCCATCAGTGATGCAGACCTGGCCTTGGTGCTGCGCCTAAGTGGTGCGCTGCTGGGCTTTGTCGCCGGTAATACGCTAGGCGTGCTACTGGCGCGCGGCTGCCGCCGTCGGGCCTGGCCGGTGCTGCTGGTGGTCGCCGCACTGCTGGCCTTCGCCGCAGCGTGGCCACTGGCCGCAACCTTCCCTGCATTGCTGGCCGCCACTTTGGCCATGGGCATGATCAACGCGGTGGTCGAACAGGTGAACGGCCTGCCCATCGGGCTGACTTACGTCACTGGCGCCCTGTCGCGCTTCGGCCGAGGCCTGGGGCGCTGGTTGCTGGGCGAGCGACGCAATGGCTGGCGGGTACAACTGGTGCCTTGGGCCGGCATGCTACTGGGCGCCGCACTGGGCGCCTGGTTGCAGCAACACCTGGGCCTGCAGGCGCTGGCCTTCAGCTGCGCGCTGGCTTGCCTGCTGGCCCTGGTGTCGCGGTTCATTCCCCGCTCATGGCAGCGTGGTTACATGCCACGCTGATCACTCGATGCGCGGGTGCTGCTGCACCAGCAGTTTGCGCTTGGCCTCCAGCTCGGCGATCTGCTCATCGATGTCCTCGATCTTTTGCTCGATATTGTCGTGGTGCTCCTGCAACAGCTCGCGAGCTTCCTCGATGTCCGATGCCGCCGGGGCCGCGCCGCGCAAAGGCTTGTTGGCGGTTTCCTTCATGGTCAGGCCGGTGACCAGGCCGACGGCTGCGATCACCATCAGGTAGTAGGCCGGCATGTACAGGTTGCCGCTGCTCTCCACCAGCCACGCGGCGATGGTCGGCGTAAGGCCGGCAATCAGCACGGAAATGTTGAAAGCACTGGCCAGTGCGCTGTAGCGGATGTGGGTGGGGAACATCGCCGGCAAGGTCGAAGCCATCACACCAATGAAGAAGTTCAGCAGTACGGCGATGATCAGCAGCCCGGAGAAGATCAGCCCAAGCGTGCCGCTGTTGATCAGCATGAAGGCCGGGATGGCCAGCGCAAACAGCCCGACACTGCCGACCACGATAAATGGCCGACGGCCAAACCTGTCACTCATCAGGCCGATGATGGGCTGCACGAACAGCATGCCGACCATGATCGCGATGATGATCAGCACGCCATGGTCTTCGCTGTAGTGCAGGTTGTGCGACAGGTAGCTGGGCATGTAGGTCAGCAACATGTAATAGGTGACGTTGGTGGCAATCACCACGCCAATACAGGTCACCAGGCTACGCCAGTGCTGGGTAGCCACCTCCTTGAACGATACCTTGGGGCCCGAGGCCAGGCCTTCGCGGTCGCCTTGTTCCATCTTGTCGACATGCTGCTGGAACGCAGGGGTTTCCTCCAGCGCGTGGCGCAGGTAGAGGCCGATGATGCCCAGGGGCAAGGCCAGGAAGAACGGCAGGCGCCAGCCCCACTCAAGGAACTTTTCTTCACCGAGCAGGGTGGAAATCAGCACCACCACCCCGGCGCCCAATACGAAGCCGGCAATCGAGCCAAAGTCCAGCCAGCTGCCGAGAAAACCACGCTTGCGGTCGGGGGCATACTCGGCGACGAAGATCGATGCGCCGGTGTATTCGCCGCCCACCGAAAAGCCCTGGGCCATTTTCGCCAGCAACAACAGGATCGGCGCCCAGATGCCGATGCTGGCATAGGACGGTATCAGGCCGATGGCGAAGGTGCTGAGCGACATGATGACGATGGTTGCTGCGAGGATTTTCTGTCGGCCGAACCTGTCACCCAAGGCGCCGAAGAACAGCCCGCCCAGCGGCCTGATCAGGAAAGGTACAGAGAACGTGGCCAGCGCCGCGATCATCTGTACGCTGGGGTCGGCATTGGGGAAGAACACTTTGCCCAACGCATAGGCGACGAAGCCGTATACACCAAAGTCGAACCACTCCATGGCATTGCCAAGCGCAGCGGCGGTTATCGCCTTTTTCATCTTGGCGTCGTCGACGATGGTGATGTCTTTGAGGCCGATGGGTTTGACACTTTTCTTGCGAGATTTCATTCCGGTATCCCTGTCACTGAATGCTCTAAGGGATCAGATACAACGGGACACTAAATAATTCAGCGCTTACGGTTTTTTTGTGCCCCGGCCTTGCCATCGGGCTTTTAACGTGGAGCCAGCGCCCAAAGAAAAGCCGCTGCAATGGCAGCGGCTTCTGTAGGCAGCAGGCTTGGCTTCAGATGCCTTCAAGCGCCAGGTCCATGGCGAAGTAGCTCAGAATCAGGTCGGCGCCGGCACGCTTGATCGCGCCAATGCTTTCACGCACCACACGGCCTTCATCGATGGCACCGGCCAGGCCACCGAACTTGATCATCGCGTATTCGCCGCTTACCTGGTACGCCGCCAGCGGCAGACGCGAGGCCGCGCGGATGTCGGCGATCACGTCAAGGTAGGCACCGGCCGGTTTGACCATCAGCACGTCCGCCCCTTCCTGCTCGTCGAGCAGCGACTCGCGCACGGCTTCGCGGCGGTTCATCGGGTTCATCTGGTAGCTTTTGCGGTCGCCCTTCAGCGCGGTGCCACCGGCTTCACGGAACGGGCCATACAGCGACGACGCAAATTTGGTGGAGTAGGCCATGATCGCCGTGTTGTGGAAACCTGCGCCATCCAGCGCACTGCGGATCGCCTGGACCTGGCCATCCATTGCAGCCGACGGGGCGATGAAATCGGCACCGGCAGCGGCGGCGATCACCGCCTGCTTGCCCAGGTTGACCAGGGTGGCATCGTTGTCCACACCATGATCATGCATGACACCGCAATGGCCATGGCTGGTGTATTCACAGAAGCAGGTATCGGACATCACGACCATTTCCGGTACGGTGTCCTTGCAAATACGCGACATGCGCGCAACCAGGCCGTTTTCATTCCAGGTGTCGCTGCCAACGGCATCCAGGTGGTGCGATACGCCAAAGGTCATCACCGACTTGATACCGGCGCGGGCATAGCGCTCGATTTCCTGGGCCAGCAGCTTCTCGGGAATGCGGTTTACCCCAGGCATGCTGGTGATCGGCACGAAGTCATCGATGCCTTCCTCGACGAAGATCGGCAGGATCAGGTCTTCAAGGCGGAACTCGGTTTCCTGGAAGACGGTGCGCAGGGACTCGTTCTGGCGCAAGCGGCGGGGACGAACGGACGGGAATTGGTTGGACATGACTGCTCCAGGAAATTTGAACGGCGTATACCTTATGCCTGTCACGGGCCAGTGAAAAGGCCAAATGACGAGATATTGTCTTGCATCAAAGGCAATGACTGATTCGCCTGTGCCGGCCTGTGCGCGGTTTGCCCGCAAACAGGCCGACACAGGCGGTGCATTACTGCAGCCAGGGCGGCGTGGGTTCTTCTGCCTTGGCCGGGCCATGTTCGGCTTCTGCCCGCGCCGCACGCCGACGTGCATCATCCAGCCGGGCCGCGTCAATTTCACGCATCACGCCACTTACGTCAGCTTCATGCTCGTCATCCTCGAATACGCCGGTCAACACGCTATCGGGAAGCAACTTGCCGGCCTCATACAACGCCCACATTTCCTGCGCATACCGCGTGTTTTTCAGCTCTGGGGCAAAGCGCCCGAAATAGTGGGCCATGTTGTCCACGTCGCGCTGCAACATGCTGAAGGCATGGTTGTTGGCTGCGGCATCCACCGCCTGTGGCAGGTCGATGATCACCGGCCCGTCCGGGCCGAGCAGCACATTGAACTCGGACAGGTCGCCATGTACCAACCCGGCACACAGCATCAGCACAATCTGGCGAATGACGAAAGCATGGAAAGCGCGGGCATCCTCGGCTTCAAGGTGCACGTCGTTCAGCCGCGGTGCGGCATCGCCATCGGCATCGGTTACCAGTTCCATCAGCAATACGCCGTCCTGGAAGTCGTAGGGCTTGGGTACCCTTACACCCGCACCGGCCAAGCGGAACAATGCCGCCACTTCGGCGTTTTGCCAGGCGTCTTCGGCTTCTTTGCGGCCGTATTTGCTGCCCTTGGCCATGGCCCGGGCCTGGCGGCTGTTACGCACCTTGCGGCCTTCCTGGTACTCGGCGGCCTGGCGGAAACTACGCTTGTTGGCTTCCTTGTAAACCTTGGCGCAGCGCACCTGGCTGCCACAGCGCACCACATACACGGCGGCTTCCTTGCCACTCATCAACGGCCGCAGTACTTCGTCGACCAGGCCGTCTTCAATCAGGGGTTCGATTCTTTTGGGTGTCTTCATCAGGCTGCGTTCGGGGTCCTGGCTGTAATGCCGGACATCCTCTCACAGCCTGATGCGACTTGCTCGTCTGTCTTCAGCAGCGACAGCTCAGGCCCCCTGCCCTACGCCGGCACGCGCAACCCCGCGCGACCGGCGGCGGGTGACCAGCAGGCCGGAACACACCACCAACACCGCCAGCACCATGGTCGATACCACTTCAATGCGGTGGTCCGGACGGAACAGCATCAGCACCAGCACGCCGCTGATGAACAGGATCACACCCCAGGTCAACCACGGGAACAGCCACATGCGGTAACTTAAGGTCTTGCCCTGTGCGGTCAGGCGCTGGCGCAGGCGCAGTTGGGAGATGGCAATCACCAGGTACACCAGCAAGGCAATGGCGCCCGAACTGGCCATGAGGAAGCCAAACACCTTGGCCGGCACCAGGTAATTGGCGATCACCGCCAGGAATGCAGCCCCCGTGGACAGCAACACCGCCACCACTGGCGTACCACTGCGGCTGGTGACCTGGGCACAGGCTGGTGCATCACCACGGCGGCTCAGCGAATAGACCATGCGCGAGGCGGTATACAGTGACGAGTTGAGGCAACTGGTCACCGACGTCAGCACCACGAAGTCGATGATCGCCTTGGCATTGGCCACGCCCAGCGTGTCCAGCACGGTGACATAGGAGCCCTCGGTCGCCAGGCGCGGGTCAGTCCACGGCACCAGGGCGATGACGATGAAAATCGACAGGATATAGAACAGCGTGATCCGCCAGATGACCGAATTGGTCGCCTTGGAAATATGCTTGCCGGCTTCATCGGATTCGGCCGCGGCAATGGTTACCACCTCGGCGCCAAGGAACGAGAACATGGTAATCAGCATGGCACTGAGTACTGCGCCAAAGCCATTGGGCATGAAGCCGCCGGTATCCCACAGGCGTGAGACGCCGCTGACGCCAGACCCTGGCAACAGGCCGAAAATGGCACAGACACCCAGGGCGATGAAGCTGACGATGGCCACCACCTTGACCAGTGCCAGCCAGAACTCGAACTCACCGTAGTTTTTCACACTGAACAGGTTGGTGGCCGTCAGCAGCAAGGTGATCACCAGCGACAACACCCAGATCTCCAGTTGCGGCACCCAGGAATTGATGATGGTCGCGGCGATGTTGGCCTCAATGGGGATGATCAGCACCCAGAACCACCAGTACAACCAGCCGATCGTATAGCCCGCCCATTTGCCGATGGCGAGGTCCGCATAGGTGGAAAACGAACCGGTATCCGGCGAAGCGACGGCCATTTCCGCCAGCATGCGCATCACCAGTACCACCAGGCCGCCCGCCAGGATATAGGCCAGGATCGTGGCAGGCCCGGCTTCGGCAATGGCACGCCCCGAGCCGACAAACAGACCGGCACCGATTACGCCGGCAATGGACAGCATGGTCACATGCCGTGATTTCAATCCATGACTCAAATTGTTCTTGTGGGTTTGCATGGCACTACCTTGTTGTTTTTGTCATGCCCGCGCAGGGGCCGCCGGCTGCACGTCACCGACGCAGGCGCGAAAAAGCCCGCCCTGCCCTGAATGGTGAGCAGGGCAGTTCGGGTTGAGTAAAACGAGACCGCAGAAGCTGTTGCGAGTGGGTCAGCTGGCAGCGCGCTGCCTGGCGGCATGATCAGCCTTGGGGGCCTTGCCGCCTTGCAGGCTGACCTGCTCGCACACCTTGTCGACGATGTAGGCGCCAATCGGAATTGCCGAGGTGGCAGCTGGCGAAGGTGCGTTGCACACGTTGACGCTGCGCGCCGTGTTGACGAACAGGAAGTCGTCGATCAGCTTGCCGTCTCGCGATACCGCCTGGGCGCGCACGCCGGCCGGGTAAGGCGTGAGGTCGTCCTTGCTGATGCTCGGGCAGTACTTCTGCACCTGCTTGAGGTAGCCGCCTTTGAACAGCGAGTTCTTCATCTCGATCAGGCCCGGGCGGAAGTTCTTCGCCAGCACTTTGAGGATGCCAGGCGTGGTCAGGGTCTGGAACAGGTCGCCTGGGCTGACGTCGGTCTTGCGGTAGCCCTCGCGCTTCATCGCCAGTACCGCGTTCGGGCCAACGGTGACGGTGCCGTCGATCATGCGGGTCAGGTGCACCCCCAGGAATGGCATCGAAGGGTCGGGGATCGGGTAGATCAAGTGGTTGACGATCTGATTGTGTTGTTTGGGCAGCAGGTAGTATTCGCCACGGAACGGGCAGATGACGAACTCGGTACGCAGGCCCAGCATGCTTACCACCCGGTCAGCCATCAGCCCGGAGCAGGTCACCAGAAAACGGCTGCGGAACTCGTCGCGCTGCGTGCGCACGATCACCTCACTGGCTTGCTCCTGCAGGCCGACCACCTCGGCACCATAGCGGATTTCGCCACCGGCACGCTGGAATTCGGCGCCCATGGCCGCTGTCACCTGTGCGTAATTGACGATGCCGCTGGACGGTACGAAGATGCCGCCCATGCCAACGATATTGGGCTCGCGTTCACGCAACTCGTCTGCCGACAGCCAGTAGCGCTCCAGGCCATTGGCCTCGGTACGCTCCCACAGGGCCTTCATGCGCTGCATTTCCAGGTCGTTGGTAGCGACCAGCAACTTGCCGCATTCATCGAAACGAATGCCGTGCTCTGTGCAGAAGGCCTTGGTGGCCTTGTTGCCTTCCAGGCAGAAGCGTGCCTTGAGGCTGCCGGGGGTGTAATACACGCCGGCGTGAATCACGCCGCTGTTGTGGCCGGTCTGGTGGCGGGCCGGGCCGGACTCCTTTTCCAGCAGGAGAATCTTCGCGTCCGGGTAGACCTTGATCAGGTGCATGGCCGTGGACATGCCCACAATGCCACCGCCAATAATGATGAAATCGTACACAGCCTTACCTCACACGCAGGCATTGCCTGGCTGGCTCACCAAGGCCCGCGCGGGCCCTGGTGGCATTGTTTTTATGCAAAGACACGTGGGCGGGCGCCCGCCCCGCGCCCTGTCATTATTGCCCGCGCTGGTACAGCGGTTTGGGGAAGGCGACGTAGCCACGCTGGCGCATCAGCTCGCGGCGCAGCCCTTCGTGCGGGGTGAAGCGGTCGCGGCCATGCAGCCAGAACAGGTTGTTGATCAGCAAGAAACTGCCTACCGCTACCGGTACCGAAACTTTTTTCTCGCTGCCTTCCAGCGAGTCGGACAGGGCGTTCAGCCAGATACCTTCCTCGTAGTTCTCCGGCTGCACGAACTGGTCAATGTAGCGCATGGTCGGGCGGCCTTCGCCATCGGTGTCGAATACCGAGTGGAACACATCTTCGGCAACCTTCTTGCTTGGCGGCGCAGTCCAGCGCATTTCACGGCGCGCCATCGGGTGGCGGAAGAACGCCTCACACTGCTCCCAGTCATCCAGGTGCAGCAGCAGCGAGTTGCCGCCTTCCATGTTCTTTTCGTCGATTTTCAGCATCAGCACATAGTCGGTGATCTGGTTGACGAAGGTGCCGTCGTTATGCAACTCCATGACCCGGTGCGGCTGGCGCAGGTAGCTGTCGGAGTTGTCGCTGTTGACCACCACGAACCGTGCATAGAACTGGCCGCTCATGGCGTCGTAGTTGGAACGACCGATCAGGTGTGCGCAAGCGGTTGTGAACTTGACCATGTCTTCGGCCTGGCTCACGTCATCCAGGCCAACCGGGGTGATCAGCATGCCGCCGGTGGCGCGGTCGAGGATGGTGTTGAGCAGCACCGGGCGCAGGGTGCCCTGGCACAGTTCGTCAAGAATTTCGCCAACCCGAAAACGCAGGAACGACTTGTACTCCAGCGCCTGTACCGGCCATTGGGCAACGGCCTGGACGAACGCTTCGACGATTTCGCGGGCAAAGGTCAGCTCCAGCAGGCGCGGCGACTGTTTCGAAGGGGCGATGGTAAAACCATGCGGTTCGAGCGGCAGTGGCATCACAAGTTCGTCGATCTGCGTAAAGGCGTTCATGGCAGTGTCCTGGCTAGAAAGTTGGATAGCGCCGTCCGGTGGTGACCTGGATCAGTGCGGCGGAGTAAAAATATCGCCACTAGATTAAAATGTCTACATTTTTGTCATTCGGCGACAATTATTTGGTTTGTCCATTGTTTTTAGTCCGCCAAGGGTTTCGGTATGATCGGCAAAACGTTTTGAGGAACAGGATCTTGGAAGCGCTCGCCCCCCGACAAAACTCAGCATTCAGCGGGTATGAGAGGCTCAAGAAGGACATCATCCGCGGCGTGTTCAAGCCCGGTGAAAAGCTGCTGATGAGTGCCCTGAAGGAACGCTACGACCTCGGCGTCGGTCCGCTGCGCGAAGCCTTGTCGCAACTTGTGGCCGAACACTTGGTCAACGCCATCAGCCAGAAGGGCTACCGGGTGGCCCCCATGTCGCTGGACGAGATGAACGACATCTATGATGCCCGCGCCAACCTGGAGGCAATGATCATCGCCCTGGCCATCGAGCGCGGCGACGACGCCTGGGAGGCCTCGGTACTGGCTCATTCGCACACCTTGGCCAAGGTCGTGGAAGTCAAAACCCGCGAGCAGCGCCTGGATGTGTGGGACGAGCGGCACAAGGCATTTCATACCGCGATTGCCTCGGGCTGCGGCTCCAAGCACCTGTTGCAGGCACGTACCTACCTGTTCGACCAGGCCGAGCGCTACCGCCACCTATGGCTGACGCAAACGGTATTTTCCGAACAGGCACTGGAGCTCAAGCGCCAGGAGCATGCGGCGCTGGTCGAGGTTATCCTCGCCCGTGACGCCAAGCGCGCCAGCGCCATGATGCGCTCGCACCTGATGACGCCGGTGCCGATCATCGCGCAAATCATGCATGCTGACGGCATTGGCACACGCTAGATGAATTTTTCTTAAATCGCCGGTTGTCTATTCTTTGGCACAATCAAATCTCCATTAGATGCCCGGGAACCAGCATGCCTCGCGTACTGACCATCGAAGACGACGCCGTCACCGGCCAGGAAATCGTCGCCGAACTTACCAGCCACGGCCTTGAGGTGGATTGGGCCGACAACGGCCGCGAAGGCCTGGCCAAGGCCATTGCCGGCGGTTATGACCTGATCACCCTGGACCGTATGCTGCCCGAGGTCGATGGCCTGACCATCGTCACCACCCTGCGCAGCCTCAAGATCGCCACGCCGATCCTGATGATCAGCGCCCTTTCCGACGTCGACGAGCGGGTGCGCGGCCTGCGGGCCGGCGGTGATGATTACCTGACCAAGCCTTTCGCCTCTGACGAGATGGCAGCGCGTGTCGAAGTGCTGCTGCGACGCAACAGCGTGCCCATGACCCAGACCCGACTGCAGGTTGCCGACCTGCAACTGGACCTGATCAGCCACGAAGCACGCCGCGGTGACAACACCCTCAACCTGCTGCCCACCGAATACAAGTTGCTGGAGTACCTGATGCGCCACAGCGGCCAGGTGATCACACGGATGATGATTTTCGAGGAAGTCTGGGGCTACCACTTCGACCCGGGCACCAACCTGATCGACGTGCACATTGGCCGCCTGCGCAAGAAAATCGACTCTCCCGGCCAGTCGCCGCTGATCCGTACGGTACGGGGCTCCGGCTATGCCATTGCTGAACCCGTCTAAAGGCTGGAGCTCATCGACCAGCCGCCTGCTGGCGCTGTACAGCTTTCTGTTCGTGGCCTGGAGCAGCATCCTCATGGGGGTGCTGTACTTCGAGGTATCCAGCTACCTGAACAAGCTCACCCGCCACTCCATGCTGCAGCGCCAGCACCTGTTCGCGCACATGAGCGGCAAGCAGCTGGACGACGCCCTGATCGCCAGCCAGGCCTTCGAAGAACGCAGCTTCGACGCCTACGGCCTGTTCGACGCCCAGCTCAACCCGCTTGGCGGCAGCGTACGCGCCCTGCCCCCGGAGCTGCGGCTGGACGGCAAGATCCATGAACTGAAGCGCTGCCTGGATGCCGACGACCCGCGCATGCCCCGCGACAGCTGTGATGCCGTAGCAATCAAGGTACAGGATGGCCGCTGGCTGGTGCTGTTCCGCGATAATGGCTCACTGTTCGTGGTGACCCGGATCATTCTCGATGCCCTGCTCTGGGGTATTTCCTTGACGCTGATACCGGGTTTTGCCGGCTGGTACTTGCTGCGCCGCAGACCGCTCAAGCGCATCCGCGCCATCCAAGCCCAGGCCGAGCTGATTGTCGCCGGCGACCTTACCCACCGCCTGCCGCTTTCGGCCCGGCGCGACGAACTGGACATGCTGGCCGCCATCGTCAATGCCATGCTTGACCGCATCGAGCGGCTGATGCATGAGGTCAAGGGCGTGTGTGACAACATCGCCCATGACCTGCGCACCCCGCTGACCCGCCTGCGTGCACAGCTGTACCGCATTCGCCAGCAGAGCGATGTGGATTCTGCGCAAGCCGAGGCACTGGACCAGGCCATCGGTGAAACCGATACCCTGATGGCGCGCTTTCGCGGGCTGTTGCGTATCAGCGAGCTGGAAGACCGCCAGCGCCGTGCCGGTTTCGTCCAGCTCGACCCGCATGAGCTGCTGGTGGAGTTGCATGATTTCTACCTGCCGTTGGCCGAAGACGGTGGCATCCACCTCGAGCTGCACCAGCCTGCACAGTTACCCGCGCTGCACGGCGACCGCGAACTGCTGTTCGAGGCGCTGGCCAACCTGGTGGGCAATGCCATCAAGTTCACGCCCGAGAGCGGGCACGTGCGGGTTACCGCCACGCAGGACGAGAACGGCGTGCATGTGGCGATCGAGGACAGTGGGCCGGGCATTCCGGAAGAAGAACGAACTGCCGTACTGAAGCGCTTCTATCGAAGCGATGAAGGCCATCGCCATGCCGGGTTCGGGCTAGGGCTGTCGATCGTTGCAGCGATCGTCGACCTGCATGGGTTCGGTCTGGAGATTGGGGAGAGTGAGCTGGGTGGAGCGCGGCTGGTACTGCACTGCCCGCTCGCCGGGCTAGCCAAATAGAAGCTGGGGCTGCTGCGCAGCCCCAATGACACCGATCAGTCAGCCAGGCGCCAGGTAGTAGTACCCTTGCTGTCTTCCAGCACCACACCCATGGCAGTCAACTGGTCGCGAATACGGTCCGACTCGGCCCAGTTCTTGTCTGTACGCGCTTGAAGCCGTGCCTGAATCAGGCTTTCAACTTCGGCCGCATCAACCTTGCCTTCGGCACCGGCACGCAGGAAGTCGTCGGCTTCCAGTTGCAGCACACCCAGCACATCACCCAACTCGCGCAGGCGGCCAGCCAAGCCAGCAGCAGCCTCCAGGTCGCTGTCGCGCAGGCGGTTGATCTCACGCACCAGGTCGAACAGCACGGCACAGGCTTCGGGCGTACCGAAGTCGTCGTTCATCGCCACGCTGAAACGCTCTACAAACGCCTCACCACCCTTGGCGGCGACACGCGGCAAGCCGCGCAACGCGTGGTAGAAGCGCTCAAGCGCACCCTTGGCATCGCGCAGGCTGTCTTCCGAATAGTTGATCGCACTGCGGTAATGGCTGGCCACCAGCAGGTAGCGCACCACTTCCGGATGGTACTTCTCGAGCACGTCGCGGATGGTGAAGAAGTTGTTCAACGATTTGGACATCTTCTCGCCATTGATACGGATCATGCCGCAGTGCATCCAGGCGTTGGCATACTGCTTACCGGTGGCCGCCTCGCTCTGGGCAATCTCGTTCTCGTGGTGCGGGAACTCCAGGTCGCTGCCGCCGCCGTGGATGTCGAAGCTCTCACCCAGGCAGCAGGTGGACATCACCGAGCACTCGATGTGCCAGCCAGGACGGCCAGGCCCCCATGGTGATTCCCAGCTTGGCTCGCCCGGCTTGACGCCCTTCCACAGCACGAAGTCCAACGGGTCCTGCTTGGCCTCGTCGACTTCGATGCGGGCACCAATGCGCAGGTCCTCGATCTTCTTGCGCGACAGCTTGCCGTAGCCGACGAACTTGCCGACGCGGTAGTACACGTCACCATTGCCCGGCGCGTAGGCATACCCCTTGTCGATCAGGGTCTGGATCATCACGTGCATGCCGGCAATATGGTCCGTGGCACGTGGTTCCTGGTCAGGCGGCAGGATGTTCAGGCGGCGCTCGTCTTCGTGCATCGCGTCGATCATGCGGGCGGTCAGGGCGTCGAAGGTTTCGCCGTTCTCGTTGGCCCGGTTGATGATCTTGTCATCGATGTCGGTGATGTTGCGCACGTAGGTCAGCTCGTAGCCGCTCTTGCGCAGCCAGCGGGTGACCAGGTCGAAGGCCACCATACTGCGGCCGTGGCCGAGGTGGCAGTAGTCGTACACGGTCATGCCGCACACGTACATGCGCACCTTGTTGCCATCCAGCGGCTTGAAGGCTTCCTTGGTTTTGCTCAGCGTGTTGTAGATGGTAAGCACGGCGGTTCCTTAGCTGCCCCAGGAGTCACGCAGGGTGACAGTGCGGTTGAACACCGGGCGGCCCGGCTGGCTGTCTTTCAGGTCGGCGCAGAAGTAACCTTCACGCTCGAACTGGAAGCGGTCCTCGGGCTGGGCCTGGGCCAGCGACGGCTCGGCACGGCAACCTTTGAGCACTTGCAGCGAATCCGGGTTGATGTTGTCCAGGAAGCTGCCGCCCTCCTCGGTCTTTTCCGGGTTCGGCGAGCGGAACAGGCGGTCGTACAGGCGCACTTCACACTCGACGCTGCCTTCGGCCGGCACCCAGTGGATCACGCCCTTGACCTTGCGGCCCTCAGGGTTTTTGCCCAGGGTGTCCGGGTCGTACGAGCAACGCAGCTCGACGATATTGCCGTCGGCGTCCTTGATGGCCTCGTCGGCGCGGATCACGTAGCTGCCACGCAGGCGCACTTCACCGGCCGGCTCCAGGCGCTTGTAGCCCTTCGGCGGCTCTTCCATGAAATCGTCGCGGTCGATGTACAGCTCGCGGGAGAACGGCAGCACGCGCACGCCCATGTCTTCCTTCGGGTGGCGCGGCAGTTCAAGCTGCTCGACCTGGCCTTCCGGGTAGTTGGTGATCACCACTTTCAGCGGGCGCAGCACGCACATGGCACGCGGAGCGGTGCGGTCCAGGTCGTCGCGGATGCTGAACTCGAGCATCGACATGTCGACCACGCCGTCGGAACGGTTGGTGCCGATCATTTCGCAGAAGTTGCGGATCGAGGCCGGGGTGTAGCCACGACGGCGGAAACCGGACAGGGTCGACATGCGTGGATCGTCCCAGGCTTCGACGTGCTTCTCGTCCACCAGCTGCTTGAGCTTGCGCTTGGATGTGATGGTGTAGTTCAGGTTCAGGCGGCTGAATTCGTACTGGCGCGGGTGTGCCGGCACCGGCAGGTTGTCGAGGAACCAGTCGTACAGCGGACGATGCCCTTCGAATTCCAGGGTGCAGATCGAGTGGGTGATTCCCTCGATGGCGTCCGATTGGCCGTGGGTAAAGTCGTAGTTGGGGTAGATGCACCACTTGTCACCGGTCTGGTGATGGTGAGCATGACGGATGCGGTACAGGATCGGGTCGCGCAGGTTCATGTTCGGCGAAGCCATGTCGATCCTGGCCCGCAGCACGCGCTCACCGTCCTGGAACTCGCCGGCCTTCATGCGGGCGAACAGGTCGAGGTTTTCCTCCACGCTACGCTCGCGGAACGGGCTGTTCTTGCCCGGCTCCTTGAGGTTGCCGCGGTATTCCTTGGCTTGCTCAGGGGTAAGGTCGCAGACGTAGGCCTTGCCGCGCTTGATCAGTTCGACCGCCCAGTCGTGCAACTGGTCGAAGTAGTCGGAGGCATAGCGCACGTCGCCGGCCCAGTCGAAGCCCAGCCACTTGACATCGCTCTGGATGGCGTCGATGTACTCCTGGTCTTCCTTGGCCGGGTTGGTATCGTCGAAACGCAGGTGACAGACGCCACCGAATTCCTTGGCCAGGCCGAAGTTGACGCAAATCGATTTGGCATGACCGATGTGCAGGTAACCATTGGGTTCCGGCGGGAAACGGGTGACGATGCTGCTGTGCTTGCCCGAGTCCAGGTCGGCCTGAATGATCGGCCGCAGGAAGTTCGCAGGGACAGCGGGGGCGCCTTTGGCAGCGGCGTTGGGCGCGTTGTCGGCAGTGGGCTTGCTCATAGGATCCTTGAATGCATGTGTCCAGCCTGGGTAGGCCGATTGAATCAAAGGGCCTATCATAGCCGAAGCAGTCAAGCTGCTGACAGTCGGGCCCGGACAAACTGGCGTGATTTATCACGGCTTTTTGCCGCAGCCTGGCAAAATGGCCGGTGCGCGCCATGTGTCGCGATGGCCTGATCCTGCGTCAGGTGATAACCCGCGCCCTGCGCACCCTATTTTCCGTATGTCTTGAAAGAGCAAATTTCAGCATGTCCAAAGTCAAACTGAGTACCAACCACGGCGACATCGTCCTGCAACTGAACGCTGAAAAAGCTCCGCTGACGACCGAAAACTTCGTTCAGTATGTCAAGGACGGCCACTACGATGGCACCGTGTTCCATCGCGTAATCAAGGGCTTCATGATCCAGGGCGGCGGCTTTGATGGCAACATGAGCCAGAAGAACACCCGCGCCAGCATCCAGAACGAAGCTGACAACGGCCTGAAAAACACCAAGTACAGCATCGCCATGGCACGCACCATGGAACCGCACTCTGCCTCGGCACAGTTCTTCATCAACGCTTCGGACAACGACTTCCTCAACCACAGCGGCAAGAATGTTCAGGGCTGGGGTTACGCGGTATTCGGCGAAGTGATCGAAGGCCGTGAAGTGGTCGATGCCATCGAGAAGGTTGCCACCGGTTCCAAAGCTGGCCACCAGGACGTACCGAAAGACGACGTGATCATCGAGAAAGCCGAGATCATTGAGTGATCCTGCTGATCTCTGATCTGCACCTGCAAGAAGAGCGCCCGGATATTTCCCGGGCGTTTCTTGATCTGCTCGATGGCCGGGCCCGTCACGCCAAGGCGCTGTACATCCTTGGTGATTTCTTCGAAGCGTGGATTGGCGACGATGCCATGACGCCCTTCCAGCAGTCGATCTGCCAGGCCCTGCGCCGGCTGAGCGACAGCGGCACGGCCATCTACCTGATGCATGGCAACCGCGACTTCCTGATCGGCCAGGCCTTTTGCGACGCCGCCGGTTGCACGTTGTTGAACGACCCCTGCGTGATCGAGCTGGGCGGTGAACAGGTGCTGCTGATGCATGGCGACACCTTGTGCACCCGCGACCTGGGCTACATGAAAATGCGCCGCCTGCTGCGCAACCCGCTGAGCTTGTGGGTCCTGCGCCACCTGCCGCTGTCGGCCCGCTTCAAGCTGGCACGCAAGCTGCGCAGCGAGAGCCGCACGCAAACGCGGATGAAGTCCACCGAGATTGTCGACGTCACACCGGAGGAAGTGCCGAAGGTGATGGCGGAGCACGGCGTGCGCACACTGGTGCATGGCCATACCCATCGGCCGGCGATTCACAAGCTGGTGGTTGACGGGCAACCGGCGCGGCGCATCGTACTGGGTGACTGGGACCGCCGGGGTTGGGCCTTGCAGGTTGACGAGCAAGGGTTTCAATTGGCGCCGTTCGAGTTTTCCTGAAAGTTCTGCGCTGGCAGGCCCAGCCTCTTCGCGGGTTTGCCCGCGAAGAGGCCAGAATGCCCTACTGCTGTGCCACTGCCCCCTTCCCCCCTTCGCTGATCACCACTTCCCGGTACTCCGGGTCGGCCTTGATCTGTGCTTCGGTGAACGGAATCACTGCCAGCTGCTTGGCCGCAAAGGCCTTGGTCTGGTCACTGGCATGCGCCGATGCCGCTTCGCTCGACTGGGAAAACGCCAGCAACCCACGAGCCTCCGGCCCTTTGTCGGTAAAGCTGACCAGCTGCAGATAGCTGGTACCACTGACCACCAGCCGCTTGCCCTGGCCGTGCGGCACACTGTAAATCGCGTTGTACACGCCCAGTGCCTGTGGGCCGCCTGGCACCGGCGTACCATCAAACGCCTGCTGGACTTGCCCCCACTTCACGTCCCCCGCCACACCGCTGTCGGCAACCTGCTTGAGCGACGCCAGCGCCGCCTCGTGCACCCGCTTGCGCACGGCGGCCTGCTCCACGGCCAGGCCACGCGGAGTGTGCTGCGGGTCAGCAGGGTCAAATGCCACCCGCCAGCTTTCAGGGTGTTCGGCCAAGGCATTGAACAGGTTCTGGAAATGCACAAGGCCAATACCGCTGTCGAGGTCGGCCTTGCCATTCCATGCGGCCAGGCTCGCGCACACGGCCTGCACATCTGCGCCTGCGCCCTTGCACCATTGCAGCAGGTCGGGCAGTACCAGGCTGGCCAGGTACACCTCGTCATCGGTGACCATGCGCTGCAGGTCATCGACACCCAGCCGCGCCGAACCTTGCAGGCGCTGCAGGGCAAAGCGGCCCCGCATACCCAGTGGCTGGTCATTGCGGCTGACCAACGGGGAATAACCGGTCAGCGGCTGAGCCGGGTTGGCCATCCAGGCCGGGTCATTGGAGTTCTGTACGAAGTCTTCGCGCTCAAGGCTCGGCAGCATGCGTGCCGGGAAGATACCCGCTTGCGCCGCCTGCGCGTCGACCCTCCACTGGCAGGCGCTGCGCGAGCCGTCCAGCACCACCAGGCGCCCTTGCGCCTGGGGGCTGCTGCAGCTGTCGAGCAGTTGCTGGTCGACATAGGGCACTACCGACTGATTCAGGTACAAGGCCCGCCCCCCTTGATCCACGGCCAGGGTGTTGACCCAAGGGATACCTTGCAATTGCTCGACAGACCGCTTCAGTGTCGCCAGGCTGTCGGCCCGGTTGATCTGGTACCACTGTTGTAACACCCGGGTGTTCTCCAGGTTGGCGTCACGCAGGCTATAGGCTGCATGCGTGTCCCAGTCCAGGCGGCCCGGCCATTGCACAACCGGGCCGAACTGCGAACTGTATACCGGCCGATCGACCTGGCTCAGGCTGCCATCCTCGGCCTTGACCGCCACACTGATGGTTTGCCGGGCCAGCGGTAGCGACTTGCCATCGAGCAGGTAGCGGGTGGGGTCCTTGGGGTCGAGTTGCAGGCGGTAGAGGGTAAAGTGGTTCGAGGTATCAACGGTGTGCGTCCAGGCCAGGTGCTGGTTGAAACCGATATTGACCATCGGCAGCCCCGGCAACGCCGCCCCCATCACATTTAGCTGGCCGGGGATGGTCAACTGCATCTGGTAGAAGCGCATGCCGCCCATCCATGGGAAATGCGGGTTGGCCAGCAACAGGCCATGGCCATTGGCCGAACGTTGCGCGCCCACGGCCACAGCATTGCTACCCCGCTCCGAAGCGAAGCGCTCCTGCCGGGCCAAGGCGGCGGCAAAGGCAGCTGACGCGTGCTGGCTGGCCAGCGCTGGCGGTTGCGCCCCTGCCAGCGCCTCGACGAACTGCCCAACCCCACCTTCAGCCAGCAAGCGGCGAGTCAGCTTCACCAGGTCCTGGCTATTGATGGGCCGCACCCACTCGCCATTGCCGCACTCGGCGGGCAGCCCTTGGCTGCGACGCTCGGCCAACGCCCGGTTATAACCGCTGGCGTAGCCTGCCAGCAGTGCCTGTACCGGTGCTGGCTGTGCCTGAAGGAACGCATTGACCGCTGCCGGGCTGTTGAGCCAGGTGAAGAACAGGTCACTGGCAAGATTGTCGCGCTGCTCAAGGGTCTTGCCCTTGGCACCGAAGTACCGTGAGCGCTCGCCGCTCACAGTCAACACTTCGTTGGCCAGCAGGCACAGGTTGTCCTGGGCGTAGGCATAGCCGACGCCGTAGCCCAGGCCGCGCTCATCCTTGGCCACGATATGCGGCACCCCGAAACTGGTGCGGCGGATTTGTGCGCTGGCATCGGCTGTAGCGGGCTGCGCCTGCACGCCAATACTGAAGGCCACCAGAGCGGCAGCCAGGCCTGCACAAGTCATGGGACGGGATAGTGGAAACACGGGCACTCCTCGGGTTCGGGGGTCATCCCGATCAGACGAATGGCCAGATGAAAATTTTACGTACTACTGCGCGATAGAACGTCTTGATGAAAAACAGGCATTTTTTTTACGAGTGGGTTGCAGTTTTTGCGTTCTCATTCGTCCTAGTAAGTGAGGCACCCACATTTCGGGTTCGTCCACGAAAAGGAGCATTCACATGTACAACCCGCAACCCTCAACCCAGGCTGGGCGCGCCCCAGGCAAAGCGCCCAAGGGACAGGACGTTTTTGCCGACGAACGCATCGGCAACGAGCAGATTCGCGAACTGCTGCGCACCTTCGGCCTGCGCACCAGCCTGATCCGCCTCAAGGTGATAGACGCTTTGCACGCTGCCGAGCGCAATGGCCGTAGCATAGGCGTGCGCGGTGTGCACACGCAGCTGGAGCAGCTGGATATTCCGCTGTCGTTCCTCAGCGTGCGCGAAGTACTCAAGCGCCTGTGCACCGAGGGCGTCATCCAGTTGGGCAGTGACAAGTGCTACAGCCTCAACCCACAGGCGCGCGCCATACTGGAGCAGGCACCCTCGCGCTGAGCACATAGCCGGCCAATAATGGCCGGCCCGCACAGGTCAGAGCTTGACCTTGCGCCGCATGATGCCGTTGATCACGACGACTACCACAGCAATGGCAATGGCCAGCATCTGGAAAGTCTGTTCACTGATCGTGCCCTGCTTCTGCAGGTGGGACAGGCCCAGCATCAGGCCCAGTACTACCAGGATGATCAGAAGTGAATATTTGAGGCGCTGCACGTGTGTCATCGAATGTTCCTTGCAACATCAGGGGCAAATGGCTCGCATCGAGCTGCGGCAATGATACAACGGCCACCGGCCCCGGCGCTGCATTTCCTGCTGGGTGGGGTGGCTTCAGCCTGAAAGCATTAGGCCTCCACGTACCCATGCCGGAGGCACCATGTACAAACCCCTGCTATTTGCATCGTTGTTCCTGTCCCCCTTCACCGCTCATGCACTGGATACCCAGCAGACAGCTGCCGAGCACCTGCTCGAACTGGGCCGCGAGCTGGCCACCCACGCCGGCAACAGCCAGTGGCAACAGTTGTGGCAGCGCGTACGCCAGGCCGGCTACCTGCAGGCAGGTGCAGCGCCAGTTATTTTCACCGTACCTTCGGCCCGGTTACCCGACCTGGCTCGACAAACCTTGGCCCAGGCCGACCAGGTACAGGCATTGCGCCAGACCCAGGCCCTGTACCGGCGCAACTTTGCCGGGCAAGTCATCGGCCAGCGCAACGGGCAGCCCTTGCATACCCTGTGCCTGCTGGTTGACTGGCGCACATTGCCTCAAGGCATGCGCGCCACACCGCAAGCCTACCTGCACAGCGCCAGCTTGCTGAGCAGCTATCCATGCGACTAAGGGTTACGGGGCCCTGCTAGCAAAAACGGGAGTGCGCAGATGAAAAATCACCAGGCACAGCCATCTGCCGACGCCGTTTCCTACACGCGCAGATACCGCTGCCTGCAAAACCTGTTCACCGAAGCTACAACCCTCAACCCATATGCCGCCTAGCAGCACGCCTTGGCTGTCACACAGAATTTGCTCACACCTTCGACATAACGCCGCGGGTGATCGGGTCGCACATCCCACCCATCCCGAAGGAGCGCCACATGCAATTGCCAGATTTGACCCAGATCGATATCAGCCAACTGCCCCACTCGCTGCAGGCACTGATCGACTGCATCGGCATCGAAAACGCCTACCAGTTGACCTGCGCCTTCGGCGGCAGGCCCAAGTACATCCCCAAACACCGCGAGCGCACCAAACTCGCCGACGTGCTGCCGGCCGAAGCGCTCGATGCGCTGATCAAGCGTTTTGCCGGCGTCGCCCTTGAAATTCCGAAGGCTGACCACTTCCTTCGCCAGTTGCGCAACCAGCAGATCCAGAAAGAAAGCGCCAAAGGCTTGTCTCGTAGCCTGCTTGCAAACAAATACGGCCTGAGCCTGCGCCAGATCGGCAACATCCGTCGCCAGGAACCTTGCGCTCGCTGATACACAGGCACCCAAGCCGCCACCGGCGGCACCTTATCCGATAGAGAGAACATCCGAACATGTCCATAGACAACAGCCTCATAGGCTCAGTCATCAATGCCCTGCCCATGGACCGCATGATCGCCGGCCCCTTGCAGGCCATGGTCCAGGCACAGGTCACCGCCAGTAAATCGTATGCCGACTTCCTCATGCAGGTGTGCGTGCAGGACGGCAAGGCAGTTGCCATCCAGTTCGATTACGACGAAACCATCGTCGACGAACAGGGCGAATACAAGGGGGTGGTCAGCAAGACCATGAAAGTGCCGCTGCTGGCGGCGATCACCCACCCGAACATTTCCATCGAAGAAGGCACTGTCGAGTTCGAGCTGGTCATCAACCAGATGTCGGAAGATGTGTCCAGCAAGGACATGAATGCAGAGGCGACCGGGTCCCTCGGTTGGGGGCCGTTCAAGCTGAACGTGAAAGGCAGCGTGAGCCACAAGTCCACGCAAACCCGCAAAACCGACACCCGCGCCCGTTACGCCTTCAATACCACCTTGCGACGGCAAGAACCGCCTGAAGCGATCATGCGTGTGATCGAGTTCCTGACCGACGCCGCGACCAAGCCAACCGTCGTCAACTCCGCCACGCTCGAAAGCCCGGACGAAATCTCGCAGAAAGATACCTTGAAAGACCCGGCGGCCGACACCACGACGCCTTGAAGTGCTGCATCCTTCCGCAAACAGCCCCCTTGACCAGTAACAGGGGGGCCACCCTGGCCTGAGGAATCAAAGCAATGGACAAGTCCCCCGCTCCCATGACTTCCATCGACCTGCGAGAGATCACCCGTGGCCTGCAAGAGGCCGCCAGCGCCACCAACAGCCTGATCGCGCAGCAGTACATCAACCTGTTCGACCAGTTCTTCGAGTGCGACACCGAAGTGTTGGGTGCGCCAATGAAAGCCAAGATGGTCGAAGTGGCCATGGACGGCCAGCACATCATGCGTGTGCCCCTGTTCGCCCTGGTATCACCCAAAGGCCTGGCCCTGGAGCGCATGCAGGTCGACCTGTCCGTGCGGGTCAAGGGTACCGAAGCGCGGCAAGCACTGCTTGCGGCTAGCGAGAACAGCGCCGCCAGCTTCAAAGTCACCATCGGAGGCCAGGGCCGCCAGGGTGACAACCGTGACCCTGACGAAGTGCAGATCCGCATGCAGTTCCAGGCCAGTGAGCCACCCGAGGCACTGAACCGGCTGATCGAGGAATACACCAACCTGATCATTCCGGTACGCACCCCCACTACGCCACCCTCACCCGATACGAATGAGTTCATCGAGGCAGCTACCGTTCGTTGACAGCCGCCCCATTGGCAACCTAGAAGTCGCGCTTGTAGAAGATATCCAGTGAACTGGCCAGCCCGCTGGCCGCCTCCAGGTAGACCTTCTTGCTCAGTTTGTAACGCAGCGCGATGGTGTTCGCCGGTTCGAACACCCCTACCCCGTAACGCAGGCTCAACTTCTCGGTGAGGTTGCCGCTGGCAACCACACTGGTGGTAGTGCCCGAGCCTTCGGTATCCAGCTGGAAGTCGTCGATGCCCAGGCTTGATGCCAAACTGCCAGTGATGCCGGCACTACCGGCCAGGCCGAGGCCCAAGGCCGCTTCGGCGAGCATGTTGTTGTCTTCGCCCGAAGTACCCAAAGGCCGCCCCAGCACCAGGTACGACAGCGCCTGTTCCTGGCTCATGGCCGGCTCCGAGAACACTTTGGTGGTCGGTTGTTCGGCACTGCCGCTCAGGCGAATACCGGCAATCACGTCATCAACCTGACGGATGGCTTCAATGTCCAGGTAAGGCTGGTCGATCGGCCCGGCAAACAGCAGCCGCGCCCGGCGGATGGTCAGGCGCTGGCCATAGGCACGGTAGCGGCCGTCGGCCAGGCTCAATTCACCGCGGGTGTCGAGGTTGTCGCCAATGTGCACATGACCAAGCAGGTTGGCCGTGAGGCCAAAGCCACTGAACGACAATTTGTCGCGGCCCACTTCAACGTCGATGTCCATGGCCATCGCCATGGGTGGCTTGCCCTCCTCGGTCTGGTGACCGACGATAACCGTGTCGTCCGACACCTTGACGGTGGACGGCGGCAGTTCACGCACGGTGATCTTGCCTTTGGGCACCTGAACCTTGCCAGTCACTGCCAGCTTGTCGTCGATCAACCGCAAAGTCAGGTCGGGGGCAACTTCCAATGTGGCATAGGGCTCGACTGTGACCGGCAGTTGCTGGCCTTGCAAGCGTATATCCATACCCAGCGCCTGGCCCCAGGTGAGGTTGCCGCTCAACTGTCCACGCCCCGCTTCGCCACTGCGCCAGTTGCCATTGAGGTGTACCTGCTCGCCAGCAATCTGCGCCTGCAAAGACAACGCCTGCAGGCTGGCTGGCAACTCGGCACCACTGACTTCGCCACCGCTGAGTGTCAAATTGCCGTTTACCTGCGGTGCCAGCAAGCTGCCCGACAGTTGGCCACTACCATTGAGCTGCCCGGCCAAGCGCTCGACCATCGGCACGAACGGCCGGGCCACCGACAAGTCCAGCCCAGCCAGGCGGAAATCTCCGGTCAGCGGTTTGTTCTTGCCCAGCGGGTCGAGCCGGGTATTGACGCTCAGCTCGCCCAGGCGCTCCCCCCGAAACGCCAGGCGCGTGTCGATACGCCGCGGTGCGAGCGTGCTGTCCAGGCGCAGGGCCTGGTACGGGAAGTCGATCCAGCGGCCCTTGTCGTGCACACGCAGGGTGCCGCCACTGGCATCGACCACCACAGTGCCCTTGGGGCCACTGGCCGGGATGTCCAGGTTGATGTCAGCATTGAGCAGGCCTTGCCAGGCAAAGTCCTTCGGCAACCATTGCGCCAGGCTTTCCAGCGGGAACTGCTTGAGGTGGTAGCGCAGGCGAGGCTCGGGCGCCAGGCGCTGGTCGTCACCGCACAGGCTGGCCTGGCCTGAACGCCAGCAATGGGCACCGAAGTCGAGCTGACCGCTGGCCAGCCGCTGCAGCCGCGCTGGCGCCTGCAACTGCCAATCCTGCCCGCCGGCCTGGACTCGCCCGCTGGCCAGGCGCCCGCGCCAGTCGCCCTTGCTCAACTGGCCATCCAGGCCAAGGTCAAGCTTGAGTTGCGGCCCGTCCAGCGCAAGGCTCAGGGCTTGTTGGCGAATGTCGCCTTTGCCATTGGCCTGCAACGTGCCCAATGCCGTGTCACCCAGCTGGATACCTGTAGCCTTGAGGTCGATCGCGCCACGTTGGGCGTTGTCCAGCCGGGCGTCCAGGTCCAGTTGCTGCAGGCGGTTTTCGGCCTGCGCCAGGCGCTGCCCCTGCAAGGTGAGCGTGCCTTGAGGTGCCTGCAAGGTGCCGGCGACATCCAGCCGGCCCTTGACCTGGCCTTGCAGCCGCGGCCATAGCTGGCCCAGGCGCGGCAGGTCGAGGTCGATTCGCCCGGCCAGGCGCTGCTGCAGGCTGCCACTGCCGTTGATGCGGTTATCACCCAGTTGGATCGCCAGTGCGCCCAAGGTCCAGCTTTGCCCTGCCCCTTGGGCCTCGGCCTTGAGTACGGCCGGCTGGCCGCGCAGGCGGCCCTTGAGGTCGAGCTCGGCGTCAAGGGTCAGCACGCCCCCCTTCATCTCACCTTTGCTGCGTAGTGGCCCTGCCAGTGTGCCCGGCAGCTCGGCCAGCCAGTAGGCCGGGTCCAGTGCAGAGAGCTGCAGGTCGACATCCCAGGCCAGGGCGTCGGCAAAGCGCACGGCAACGCTGCCGGCGGCCTTGCCTTGGCCTGCGGTCAGTGCCAGTTGCGGCAGTTTCACCTGGCTCAGGTCACCCTCGAACGGGCTGGCCAGGCTAAATGCCCCTGCCGGCCCGTCCAGGTCACCGTTGAAGGTGCCCTGGTAATTACCATCGCGATAGTGCACCTGGGCGCTGAAGCGTTTGAGAGTAACCTCGGGCGGCGTCTCCAGGGGGTACAGGCGCAGCCACGGAAAGTCTTGCCAGTCCAGTTGTGCATCAGCCGTCAGGCCTTGCTGCCAATCAGCCGTGGCTTGCAGTTTGACACGCTGGCTGTCGCTGGCGGTCAAGTCCAGGGCATCGAGCCTGGCGCCCTTGCTGTCAACCAGGCCGGCCAAGGCCAAGGCGATTGGCGATTGTTCAGCCGGCAGGCTCGCTGTGCCCGACAACTGGTAGCCTTTGAGCAGATCGCCTTTGGCATCGAGCTTGAGCTGGTCAAGCTGCAACGTATCAGGCAACGAACCGGCCGGTTTGAATGCCTCGGACCGGATCTGCAAGGTCGCGGGCAGGTGCTCGGCCAATGCTTGCAACTGCCCGCTCAGCGTGGCTTCCAGGTAGCCGCTGCTGGTACCGGTAAGTTTCAGCGCCTTTTGCAGTTCGCCTTCGGCATTCAACGCCAGCTGCCAGGGTTTGCCCTCCACCGCAGGCAGTTGCAACCGGGCCTGGAGCTGTACCGGCCAATCCCCTTCAGGGCGGATATCGCCTTGCAGGTTCAGTTGCAGATCGTCGCGCTGCAGGTGCAGGCTGTCGATACGCATGCCATTGGTGGTCCAGTGCGCTGTAAGCTGCACGTCGCCAAGCAGGTCACTGCCATCCAGCCGCAGCTGGCCAACCTTGACCTCACCCAGCTCTACCGCCAGGGGCAGGCGCAGAGCCGGCAATTGCAGCGGAGAATTGTCGGCCGGCTCGGTGCCAGGGGCAAACGCCATATCGATACGCTGTGCCTGCAACCGGTCGATGCACAGGGTGGCGCGCAGCAGGCAGGCAGGCGACCACGCCAACAAAGGTGCCTGTACCTCGACCTTGCTGCCAGCATCGGCCCAGCTCAAGCGGCTGGCTTGCCAACTGCCCGCCAGACGCCCCTGGAAGTCGGTTACTTCAAGCCCTGGCACCTTACCCAGCGCCCAGCGGCTGCCGGCCTCGGTACCCAATAGCAGGCCGAGTGCCAGGCCCACGCAGGCAACACCCCCCACCAGGCCCGGCAAAATGTATTTGATCACGCGTTTCACAGCTCAGGCCCCATGGAAAAGTGCAGGCGAATGCCCCCGTCGTCATCCAGTGCCTTGGCCAGGTCGAGGCGCAGCGGCCCGACCGGCGATACCCAGCGCACACCAAAACCGACGCCAGTCTTGAGGGTGGGCAATTCCAGGTCGTTGAACGAGTTGCCTTGGTCAACGAAGGTTGCAACCCGCCACTTTTCGGTTAGCGAATACTGGTACTCGACACTGCCGGCCACCAGGTAGCGCCCGCCAATACGGTCGCCGTCACTGTTCTTCGGCGACAGGGTCTGGTAGTCGTAGCCGCGCACGCTCTGGTCGCCACCGGCAAAGAAACGCAGCGACGGCGGAATGTTGTTCTTGAAGCCATTGGTCGCGCTGCCGCCAAACTGCACGCGGCCAAGAAAGCGGTGGTTGTGGCCGAGCGTGGTCAGGCCTTTGAGCAGCACGTTGCCGTGCAACAGGTTGGTATCGGATACCAGCCCTTCCTTGGCCACCTGTGCATCGAACTGCAGGCGGTAGCCATTGTGCGGGTCGATGCGGTTGTCACTGCGCAGGAACGAATAGCTCACGCCAGGCATCAGCAGGTTGCTCAACCCGGAGTCATCGCCCAAGCGATACTCTTCGCGCTGGTACTTCAGCGAAATTACCCGCTGCCAGCCGCTGGGCAGCTTGCTGTGCCATTCGGGGCCCACCGTCAACAGCTTGCTGAGGGTGTCGGTACCGGCAAGCTCCTCATTCTGGTAGCCACCGGCAAAGCGCAGCTTGTCGGTCAGCGGCGGGTCGAGGGGGATGTCATACCACAACCCGACGTTCTGCCGCGGCGCCGAAAGTTCGGTCTCCCAGCCATAGCTGTGGCCTTGCGGGTTGACCCAGTGGCGGGTCCAGTTGGCCTTGCCGCGCGGCCCTACGTCAGTCGAGAAGCCCAGGCCCAGGCCCATGGTACGGGGTTTGCGGGTTTCCAGATGGACATCCACCGGTACTTCTTCACCCACAGCGGCAGTGGGCGCCGCATCCACGCGCACACCTTCGAAATAGCCGCTCGACTGCAGGTCATTGTTCAGTTCAGCGATCAGTTCCGAGTCGTAGGGGGTACCCGGCTTGAACGACACCATGCGCTGCAGCAAATCGTTGTCCAGCGGCGTGTCGCCGCCGAAGGTGACGGCGCCCAGGCGATAGCGCGGGCCGCTCTGGTAGACCAGTTCGATATCGGCCACGCCCGCCTGTGGGTCGACCGCCAGGCGCTGGCTACTGAAGCGGCCACTGAAGAAGCCGTAGCGCGATGCCTGGTTCTGGATCAGCCGCTTGGCATCTTCGTAAAGGCCGTGGTTGAGTTGCTCGCCTGCGCGCAGCGCCTTGCTGTCGGGTACGCGAAAGGCCTTCATTTCGCTGGCCGGGCCTTCGATGCGCACAGTCACATTGCGCAAGCGAACGGGCTCGCCCGGGTCGATAGTGATGATCAGTTGGGGGGAATGGTCGGCATCGCTGGCGGGCTTGACCTCGGTGTCGATCTGCGCCTGATAGTAGCCAAGTGCCTGCGCGGCTTTACGCGCCTGCTCCTCTGCCCCGCGACTGAAGCGCAGCAGCGCTTCTTCATCGCGGTCACCCAAAGTGCCTATGTAGCCTTCGACATTGGCCTTGAGCGCCTTGTTGGCCGGTTTTACCTTCACCAGCAACTCGCTCTGGCCCCATGCTGCAAAACTGGCGACCCAGAAAACCAGGCCCCAGGTCAATCTTCCTGAATACGTCATGCGGCGAACTTTACCAGACCCGAACGCTCAAGGGAGCCGCCTTGCGGCCTGTTCAGGCAAAAGCGGAATTCGAAGAGACCGGGTTTGGATGAAAGAACACCCTCTCCCGGATTGGTCCTACAGCCACCTCGCCAATTTCTTCATAGCCTTGACGCTGGTAAAACGCCAGATAGTGCTCATTGCCAGTGTCCAGCACCACCCCTTGGGTGCCTGGGTCTTCCGCACACCAGTCATGCACAGCTTGTAACAATTGTTCGCCGTAGTGCTTGCCTTGAAACTGCGGATGCACCCCCAGTAACGGCAGTACATGCACCTGGTCAGTCGGCAGGCAGGTGGCCAATGCGGCCTGGTAGTCCATGTAGCGCCGTGTACAACGCAAACCGGTACCCAGGATCATGCGCAGGCGCCAAGCCCAGCTGTCGGCCACACCTAGCCGGCGCAGCGGCGGTACGATCAGGGCCAGGGCAATCAGGCGGTCTTCCACCAGCAGGCCAATAGCGGGCAGTTGCAAGTAGAAGTGCTGCCGTACCCATTCGCGCACCATCACCCGCAAGCGCCGCTCATAGCCCGGGCGCTGAGCCTCGAAGATATAGGCGAACGTGGGTTCGTGGCGGTAAGCGTTGTACAGCAATGAGCGCGCCTCGCGGCTGTAACCCTCATCAAGCAGGCAGACATGGGCCGGGGCAACTGTGGTTTCGGGCATTGCGGGCAGTCCTCCTGGAATGGGCGTACAGTGCCTTGGAGGTTCTTCAGTGCGCTTCGTTCCCCCCACAGCACGTTAGCAGCAGGCTCGCAAAGCCGCCATGCTGGTGATGCGGGGCGATGTCGGCTAGCATCGCGCCTTTTACCGGGATCATCTTTCCATGAAGATCGTCTGTTTCAACATCAACGGCCTGCGTGCCCGCCCGCACCAGTTGGCGGCGCTGATCGAAAAGCACCAGCCAGACGTGATCGGCCTGCAGGAAACCAAGGTCAGCGACGATCAGTTCCCACTGGCTGACGTGCAGGCCCTGGGATACCACGTGCACTATCACGGCCAGAAGGGCCACTACGGCGTAGCCTTGCTCTCGCGCCAGGCGCCACTGAGCCTGCACAAGGGTTTTGCCAACGATGAAGAAGACGCCCAGCGCCGTTTCATCTGGGGTACCTTCGCCGATGCCCAGGGTAACCCGATTACCATCATGAATGGTTACTTCCCCCAAGGCGAAAGCCGCGACCACCCCACCAAGTTCCCGGCCAAGCAGCGCTTCTACAGCGACCTTCAGGCGCTGCTGGAAGACCAGTTCCGCAACGATCAGCCTGTACTGGTGATGGGCGACATGAACATCTCGCCGCAGGACTGCGACATCGGCATCGGCGCAGACAACGCCAAGCGCTGGCTGAAGACCGGCAAGTGCAGCTTCTTGCCGGAGGAGCGTGAGTGGATGGAACGGCTTAAAGGCTGGGGCCTGGTAGACAGCTTCCGCCACTTGCACCCGGACGTGAACGACCGCTTCAGCTGGTTCGACTACCGCAGCCGCGGGTTTGAAGACGAGCCTAAGCGCGGCCTGCGCATCGACCTGATCATGGCCTCGCAGGCACTGGTACCGCGGATCAAGGCAGCGGGCGTGGACTACGAGCTGCGCGGGATGGAAAAGCCTTCGGACCATGCGCCGATCTGGTTGGAGTTGGGCTGATCATCGGGAGCTGGCTTGCCTGCGAAGGGCCGCATAGCGGCCCCAGCAATTTCAGTGACACCGCCGAAATGTAATGCCACCTATCTAAATTGCCAGTTCTCATCTGAAGTCCGTTGAGTCAATCTGCTTGCTACCTTTGGGTTATGGCGAGCACTTCATGACTAACCAACATCAAACTCGAACATTTTCCTACCACAACAGGGAGCTTGCCCTCGAACTGGCGGCTGATGCAACGCTCGGCAGTTTTCGGTTCGATGTGCATTATACCCCTTACGGCTACGCGCCATTTCGCAAAGGAGGCAGTTCATTACTGGGATTCAACGGGCAGTACCGAAACGTTGGCACTGACCTCTATTATCTCGGAAATGGCTACAGGCCCTACTCCCCTGCCCTGAGCCGTTTTTATTCCAGTGATAGCTGGAGCGCCTTTGGCAGGGGGGGACTCAACGCCTATGCATACTGTGCGGGCGACCCCGTAAACAGGACTGATCCATCTGGGCATATGTTGCGATCACGTACAAGCAGTACACCGATTGTTCGGGGACGACAGCCTGCAAGCAGGCAACGACAACGCTTCATTTCAATCAGTTCCTCCCGAGACTCCTCGGTGGAAAGCGTGGGTCCAACAGCGTCTTCGCGTTCAAGGTCAAGATCACCTGTGTTGATTAATGCGCGCCAATCATCTACTTCACGCGAGGTTTCACACGCCAACTTGCCTGCACCATCCACTGCCGGCCGGACAGGCTCACGCCGATCGTCAACTTCAAGCCTGTCTTCAACCCTGTCACTCAGCGAGCTCAATGTTCCGCTTGATCACATGTTCGATGCAGATGACGCTATCGCAAATGGGGTACTGGAGCACATGAACGCACACGCTGACCGGCCAATTGATCAGGAAATTTTCTTGAGATTCAATGAGCCGACAACAACAATAGGCATGCCGGATAATGTTCAGAGCCTCGAAGTGCTGTCCGGCCAGTACGGCGTTGAGTGGTTTAACATGGCGCGGTTAAATACTCTCAAACGTCGAAATTAGCTCCTTCGTGCCTGCCAGCTGGCTGACGCAAAAAAATCAAAGGTCAAGCAGGGGCTACAACCCCAACCGCAACGCCTGCCCCAGCCCCGCCCCGCGCAGATCGTCCGCCGCGCTGACCAACGCAAAGTTGTATGCCCCATGCGACCAATAGCGGGCCTCCAGCTGGCCATCGACTCGCTGCCCGTCCGGCATGCGCTGGTACTGCTCACTGGGTGAACGCATGAACAGGCTGATCCGTTGGCCCTTGCCATCCTCGAACACCAGCAATGCCGCCGGCCCTTGTTCGTTGCTGAGCAAACGCGCACCCACCGGTTTGAAACCATAGCCTGCCAGGTCCGGCAATTGCCCCACACGGCTGAAATGCCGCCCCAGCCAGTCACGCAACTGCCCCGGGTCGCTGGCCTGGATGTCCAGTGCCTGGCTGGCGGCAAACAGCCGGTGCGCCTGCACGGCATCGGCCATCGGCAGGTCGACGCGTGCCAGGCTTGCATCACGTACTTGCCAACCGCCCAGGCCACCTACGCCCAGCGCCAGCACAACGGCCGCCGCCGCAGCCCAACGCCGCTGCCGGCGCTGGCGCAGTTGGCGGCGCAACTGGCCCAGATCCAGCGCGGCCCCAGGCAGCTCGCCAAACCCGGCCAGTGCCGTGCGCAGCCGGCGTGCATCGGCGCGCCAGCCCTCCACCCGTACCGCCGCCTGCGGGTTGGCCGCCAGCCAGGCCTGCACCTCGGCGCGGCGCACAGGCTCCAGGCGCTCATCGACGTAAGCATGCAATTCGTCTTCGCTGGGGATAAGGCGCGTCATTTCAGTCTCCGCAAGGCCGGTGGCTGGGGGGTGCCCTCGGTCAGTTCGCGCAAGGCATTGCGCGCGCGCGACAGGCGCGACATCACAGTGCCAATGGGGATGCCCAAGGCCTGGGCGGCCTCCTTGTAGCTCAACCCTTCGATGCTGACCAGCAGCAACAAGGCACGCTGCTCAGCCGTCAACCGGGAAAACGCCTGCAGGTCGGCCTGGGCCAGGACGATCGCTTCAAGGTTGTCACCGACCGGTTCGTCATCGCGCTCGGCACGGCCGAACCAGGACAACCAGCGCGCGTGCAGGCGCTCGCGCCGCTTACCATCGAGAAACAGCCGATAAAGAATGGTAAACAGCCAGGCACGCAACGCATCAGCGTCGCGCTGCTGGTCGTGCCGGCTTAGGGCCCGCTCGACCGTGGCCTGTACCAGGTCGTCTGCACTGCCCGGCTCGCGGGTCAGCCACACCGCAAAGCGGCGCAGGCGGGCAAGCAGTTCGCGCCACTGGTGATCGTCCAGGTCGTGCATGGCTAGGTCCCGGCCTCTGGGGTTGTCAGTGTAAAGGGCAGACGCCCGTGAACACATTCTATTCCCGCTGAGGGAATAAGTTTTTGCCTGCTGCGTCGTACTGGCACCTTCACTGAACCGGACGATGACCATGAACTCACCTCTGCACGGCCCGTCCAAGGCCTTGCGCCTGGCCGCCATCGGCGCCGTGATGCTGGCCGCGGGTGCCGGCTTTGCCTATGCCGCCGGCTGGCTCGGCGAACCCCGGCTGACGCCACAACGCATCATCGACACCTTCGAAGCTCAGGCCGGCCACTACCCGGGCTATCGCAAGAACCACGCCAAGGGCCTGTGCGTCAGTGGCTACTTCCAACCCAGCGGGCAGGCCGCCAATCTGTCTACGGCACGCGCCTTCAGCCAGCAACGGGTGCCGGTGATCGGCCGTTTTGCCATCGGCGGCGCCAACCCGTTCGCCCCGGACACCGGCATACCGGTACGTAGCCTGGCAATTCAATTGAGCACCGACGACGGCCAGGTCTGGCGCACCGGCATGAACAATCCGCCAGTGCTCGCGGTCAGCACGCCGCAAGGGTTCTACGAGCAGGTGCTGGCCGGCGCCCCGGTCCCGGCCACCGGCAAACCGGACCCGGCCAAGATGCAGGCGTTCTTCGCTGCGCACCCGGAAAGTGCGGCGTTTCGCCAGTGGGCGGCCAGTTACAAGCCCAGCGACAGCTTTGCCAGCACGCAGTACCACAGCATCAATGCCTTTCGCCTGATCGACGCGTCCGGCATGGCCCACCCGGTGCGCTGGCAGCTAGAGCCGCAAACCGCATTCGCCGCGTTACCTGGCCAGATCGACGACAAGCAGTTTCTGCAGCACGACCTGCAGCAGCGGCTGGCCCAAGGCCCGTTACGCTGGACCCTGCGCCTGGTTCTGGCCGAGCCGGGCGATGCCGTGGATGACCCTGCCCGCCCGTGGCCAGCCGAGCGGCGCAGCGTAGACGCCGGCACCCTGGTACTGGAGCAGGTCGATGCCCCTGAGCAAGGGGCCTGCCGCGACTTGAACTTCGACCCGCTGATCCTCCCGAATGGCATCGAAGCATCCGGCGACCCGATCCTCGCCGCCCGTTCTGCCGCCTATTCGGAATCTTTCAACCGCCGCAGCCGTGAATCGCTCAGCATCGGAGCCCATCCATGAAACCCGAAGCCTTCCATCCCTTTGCCCGCCTGCTGCACTGGCTGATGGCAGTATTGATCCTGGCCATGCTGTTCATTGGTGTGTGCATGGTGGCCGACCTGTCACCGCGCCACCCCGTGCTGATCAGCCTGCACAAGGCCACCGGCCTTGCCCTGCTGGTACTGGTGCTGCTGCGCATCGGCGTGCGCCTGGCCGTGCCCCATCCGCCGCTGCCGCAAGATCTGCCAACGCCGCAACGCTGGGCAGCCGGTGCGTCGCACCTGCTGCTCTATGGCCTGATGCTGGCCATGCCGCTACTGGGCTGGGCCATGTTGTCTGCCGGCGGCTACCCTCGCCCGCTGGGCTTGCCTGCCATCGCGCCACACAACCTGCAGCTGTATGCCGTGCTGCGTGAGGCCCATGGCTGGGCCGGCTACCTGCTGTTCGCCACCGTGGTGGTGCATATGGGTGCGGCATTGATGCACGCATGGGTGCGCCGCGACGGTGTGATGCGTAGCATGTGGCCTGGCCCCCTGCGCCGCAGTGAGTGATTTGCAGCAGCCCGGGGGTTCGACAATCGATAATTATTCTTAATAAGATCGGCTTTCCATCTGCCGAACCACCCTGGACTGCCCTATGAACGCCGCAAAGGACCCTGCAACCCTTTTACCCGCCAGCACGCTGGACTTACGGCCACTGCTACTGGCCAACATGGCCTGTACCATGTCGATGATGGCCTTCGTCGCCCTCATCGGCCCGATCGCCCGCCAGCTTGGCATGGCTACCTGGCAGGCGGGCGCTGCCGTTACCGTGGCCGGCGTGGTCTGGGTACTGTTGGCCCGCCCCTGGGGCCGGGCGGCAGACCGCCTGGGCCGGCGGCGCATCCTGCTGCTGGGCAGCGCCGGTTTCACCCTGGCCTACTGGTTGCTGTGCCTGTTCGTCGAAGGGGCGTTGCGCTGGATGCCGGGGGCGACCCTGGCGTTCATCGGCCTGATGGTCGCACGCGGCTGCATCGGCGCCTTCTACGCCGCCATCCCGGTGGGCTGCAACGCGCTGATTGCGGACCATGTCGAACCGCAGCGCCGCGCGCGGGCCATGGCCTCACTCGGGGCCGCCAACGCCATCGGCCTGGTGGTCGGCCCAGCCCTGGCTGCCCTATTGGCGCGGCATAGCCTGAGCCTGCCATTCCATATCATGTCACTGCTGCCGGCCTGTGCCTTCGTTGTGCTGCTGTTTACCCTCAAACCCCATGCGCTACCCCACAGCCATGCGCCCAGCCCGGTGCGGCTGAACGACCCACGCCTGCGCCGGCCATTGCTGGTGGCATTCAGCGCCATGCTCAGCGTGACCGTGTCGCAGATCATCGTCGGTTTCTTCGCCCTTGACCGCCTGCACCTGGGGCCTGCCGAAGCCGCCCAGACCGCTGGCATTGCCTTGACCACCGTGGGTGTGGCGCTGATGCTGGCACAGGTGATCCTGCGCCAGCTGGAGTGGCCGCCACTGAAGATGATCCGGGTGGGTGCGACAGTTTCGGCGCTAGGCTTCGCTTGCGGCTCGCTGGCCACCACGGCCCCTTGGCTATGGGCTTGCTATTTTGTGGCCGCGGCGGGCATGGGTTTTGTGTTCCCGGCGTTCTCGGCACTGGCGGCCAATGCCATGCAAGCTTCCGAGCAAGGCGCCACCGCCGGCTCCATTGGTGCCGCCCAGGGCATGGGGGCAGTAATCGGGCCACTGGCTGGTACCTTGGTGTATGCCCTTGATCCGCGCCTGCCATTCCTGGCCGTGGCGGCACTGTTGCTGCTGGTCGGGCTGTGGCCAATGCCGCGTGAACAAAGGGTTTGAGAAGCACAGCGCGCAACCGTGCAGAGTATGTTTTAATGCGCATCGCTCATTATTTTAAACACCTCTGATTACAAGGCGGCTATGGACACGGGGACGCGACTCAAACTGGTGCGTGAACGCAACAACCTCTCCCAACGGGAACTGGCCCGCCGCAGCGGGCTGACCAACTCGACGATCTCGCAGATCGAACAGAACCGTGTCAGCCCTTCGGTCAGTTCCCTGAAAAAACTGCTCGAAGGCATTCCCATGAGCCTGGCGGAGTTTTTCAGCTTCGACGAGCCGGTGCGCGAAGAACGCTATGTGTTCCGTGGCGGCGAACAGCCAGACCTGGGCCGCAACGGCTTGCGCATGTTGTTGGTTGGCGCCAGTGTGGAAGGCCGACAGATGCGCATGCTGCGTGAGCTGTATGCGCCTGGCGCCGACTCGGGCGAGCCAATCGTGCATGCCGAAGGCGAAGAGTGCGGCCTGGTGACCCGAGGCACAGTCGAGTTGTGGGTCGATGGCCAGGTCAGCGTGCTCAACTCCGGCGATGGTTACTACATCCCCACTACCCTGCCGCACAGTTTCAAGAACATCGGCCCGGACGAGGCCGAGATCATCAGTGCCAACACACCGGCGAATTTCTGACCTTGGCGCGCTGCGGTTCGCTGACCACGCGGGGTATCTACCAGAGCCTGCGCAATGCCGCGCTTGGCGTGCATCACCTTGAAGTGAGTGCACGCCGCGATGGCGGCCTGGTCGATGTCGACATCCAGGGCTGGCGGTTGACCTTGGCTCTGGATGCCGAAGGCCTGGCACATTGTGTTCATTGTCAGGCCCCCGACGGTGAACAGGCCGGGCTCGAGGACTGGCAGCGCTATGGCACCAATCCCGCCGACCTGCTCAGCCTGTGGGAACGCACTCAGCTGGAGAAGCTGTTGGCGCCCTGACGCAACGCCTCCTCGACAAAGTCCAGGCGGTCCTGGCCAAAGAACATCTCGTCGCCGACAAAGCAGGTGGGTGCGCCAAATACACCGCGCGCCACCGCCGCCTCGGTCGCCTGCCTGAGCGCAGCTTTTACTTCATCGTCCGCCGCCAGGGCAAGAAACGCCTGTGGGTCGAAGCCGCCTTCGGCAAGTGTCTGGCCAAGCATGGCGCTATCGCTGAGATTGCGACGCTGCGCAAAAAGGCCGTTGAACAGCACCGCCAGTAACACCTCGAAACGCTCTGGTGAGCGCAGTTGCGTGCCCACCACGCCACGCATCAGGGTCAAGGTATTGACCGGGAACCCCGCTGGCAGCCCATACGGCACGCCGTAGCGTGTAGCAAAGCGTGCCAGGTCGGCGAACAGATACCGGCCTTTGGCCGGGATCATTGCCGGCGAAGCGTTGCCTGTGGCCTGGAACACCCCGCCCAGCAACATCGGCCGGTAGCACAACGTGGCCCCCTGTCGGGCACACAGCGCGGGCAGTTGGGTCCAGGCCAGGTAACTGGCCGGGCTGCCCAGGTCAAAATGGAAATCGACAGACTTGTGCATGGTTACGGTCCTTGCATGGCGATAAGGGTTTACCAGCGCTCCATCCAGGGGCGCAGGTCGAGTTCGAAGGTCCAGGCGTCGCGGGGCTGGGTGTGCAGGAACCAGTAGCTATCGGCAATATGCGCCGGATCCAGGATGCCATCCTGATCCTTGAGGGCATAGCGCTCGGGGAAGCTGTCACGGATGAAGGCGGTGTCGATGGCACCATCCACCACAACATGGGCGACATGGATGTTACGCGGCCCCAACTCGCGCGCCATGCTCTGGGCCAAGGCGCGCAGGCCATGCTTGGCCCCGGCGAAAGCGGCAAAACCTGCCGCACCACGGGTTCCGGCAGTAGCCCCCGTGAACAGCAGCGTACCGCGCTCACGCTGGACCATGCGCCGGGCCACCGCCTGGGCAGTGAGAAAGCCGGCAAAGCAGGCCATTTCCCAGATCTTGAAGTATTTGCGCGGGGTTTCTTCAAGGATGCTGCATGGCACGTTGGCACCGATGTTGAAGACAAAAGCGTCGATCGGGCCGATATCACGTTCGATGGTTTCGATCAGCTCTGCCACGTCTTCTTCCTTGCGCGCATCAGAACCAAAGCCATGGGCCTGGCCGCCAGCGGCGCGGATCTCTTCCAGCAATGGTTGCAGCTTCTCGACCTGGCGCCGGGTGACGCAGGCGATGTAGCCCTCACGCGCAAAGCGCTTGGCAATCTCGCCGCCAGTGGCATCGCCTGCACCGATTACCAGCACTACTTTTTGTTGTTCTGCCATGCCCGCCTCCATTGGTGAATGATCGTTTAGTAAACGAACGCTATGTTATGATCCCGGTCATCGTCAAGCCCGCCTGCAGAGGCATATGAATGCGCTACTCAAACGAACACAAGCAGCAAACCCGCGAACGGTTGCTGGCCAGCAGCGGCGCGCTGGCCAAGCGCGGGGGCTTTGCCAGCACCGGCGTGGCCGGGCTGATGAAAGCGATCGGCCTGACCGGCGGGGCTTTCTACAATCACTTCCCTTCCAAGGACGACTTGTTCACCGAGGTGGTGCGCCAGGAGCTCTGCAATAGCCCACTGGCGCGCCTGGCCAGCCAAGGTGCCAGCCGCGAGCGCCTGGGCCGCTGTCTGCAGCAGTACCTGAGCCTGGCCCACCTGCACAACGCCGAGGATGGCTGCCCTCTGCCACCACTAGGGGTGGAAATCGCCCGCGCCGAATCCCCAGTGCGGGAGGTAGCCGAGCACTGGTTGCTGCAACTGCATCAGGCCTGGAGCAGTACCCTGGAGGATGAGCAACTGGCCTGGGTGCTGATCAGCCAGTGCGTAGGTGCATTGCTGGTCGGGCGCATGCTGGCCAGCGAAAGTGTGCAAGCTCAGGTGCTGGGTGCTAGCCGCGCGTTTGTCGAACAGGCGCTGCATGAAACGGATTAGTGCTTTGCTGGGGTTGTTTCTGGCTGTGCCCGCATTGGCCGAACAAGCCTGCCCACCCGGGCAGTACCAAGTGTGCCTGATGGGCTGTTTTTGCGCCCCGATCGACCCCGGGCAGGCCGGGCAAATCCTCAAGGATGTCGAGGTCATGGCCTCGTCCAGCCTGACCTATGCTTTGCGCCAGGCCCGTGATGAAGCGACGGCCAGCGGTGTACAGCCGATCCCGTTGCATATCCGCGCGCAACTTGAGCCCTGGTATGACTTTGCCGTGCTGGATGCAGCGCGTTTTCGGGTGGGTGACGAGCAACAGATAAGTGCAGCCAATGCGCTGCTGCAAAATCCCGACGTGAACGCCGTTACGCTGATCGACACGATCATCTTCCGCCGCACCCGTGATGCCGAGGACAACGTGGCCCTGTGGGCGCACGAACTCAAGCATGTGCAGCAATACCAGCAGTTGGGGGTAGAGGAATTCGCCCGGCGCTATACGCGCAACTACGACGACCTGGAGGGGCCGGCTTACAAGGTTGAGGCCGAAGTGGGCAAGGCGTTGCGCGAACGTGCTTCAGGCCAGGCCCACTAAACCCAGCCATGGCGCGACCCCATGCAGGGTCGCGCCATGCCACTAGTGCCCTCAGGACACCGCCGAAGCCTCTTCTGTGACTTGCTCACGGCTGGCATAACGCTGCGCCAGCACCGCACAGACCATCAACTGGATCTGGTGGAACAGCATCAACGGCAGGATCATCGCGCCAATGCCACTGCCCACGAACAGTACCTGGGCCATAGGCACGCCAGTTGCCAGGCTTTTTTTGGAGCCGGCAAACAGGATGGTGATGCGGTCCTCAAGGTCGAAGCCCAGCGCCTTGCCCAGCAGGCGGGTGCCAAACAGAACCACCGCCAGCAAGATGCCGCACACCACGAACAGCCCGGCCAGGTGCTGTGGCGAGACCGTGTGCCACAACCCGGTCACCACCGCCTCGCTGAAGGCGGTATACACCACCAGCAGGATCGAGCCTTGGTCGACCACCTTGAGCCAGCGGGCATTACGCTTGACCCAGGCACCAATCCAGCGCCGTGCAATCTGCCCGGCCACGAACGGCACCAGCAGTTGCAGGGTGATCTTCAGCACCGCATCCAGGCCAGAGCCAGTGTCGCCGCTGGCGCCCAGCAACATCATCACCAGCAGCGGGGTAAGGAAGATACCTAGCAGGCTGGAAGCCGCCGCACTGCAAATGGCAGCGGGTACGTTACCGCGGGCCAGCGAAGTGAAGGCGATGGCCGACTGCACGGTAGCCGGCAAGGCACACAGGTACAGCACGCCCAGGTACAGTTCGTTGCCCACCAGTGGCACGAACAACGGCTTGAATGCCAGGCCCAGCAATGGGAACAGCACGAAGGTGCAGGAGAACACCAGCAGGTGCAGGCGCCAGTGACCGGCACCGGCAATGATGGCCTCACGCGACAGTTTGGCGCCATGCAGGAAGAACAGCAGGCCGATGGCAAGGTTGGTCAGCCAGCCGAAATACACCGCGCCGTCGCCCGAGCAAGGCAGCACGGTGGCGATGAAGACCACCCCAAGCAAGGCCAGGGTGAAGTTGTCGAATAACATGCGCAGGTATTTCATCAAGGTGTCCATCTTGTCATTGTGCAAGAGCAGACGATAAGGTCTGCGGCTTTTCGGCGCTAACGCCGGAACCCCCACTGGTATCTCTCAACGGACACGCTTTCCAAAAGGACCCACCATGCCCCGACCTCGCCTGGCTGCACTTGCAGCCGCCATCACGCTTACATTCGGCCATGCCGACGCCCATGCCGACGACCAGTTGCAGGCCAAGGTCGACCAGGTCATCCGCCCCCTGATGCAGGAACAAGGCATCTCCGGCATGGCCGTGGCCATCTATGCCCATGACCACGCGCACTACTTCAGCTATGGCGTGGCCAACAAGGCCGACAATGTGCCGGTAAGCCGCGACACCCTGTTCGAAATCGGCTCGCTAAGCAAGACCTACACCGCCACCCTGGCTGCGCTGGCCAGCGCCGAGGGCAAGCTGGACCTTGAAGCCCCCGCCAAGCGCTATCACCCGGCACTGGCCGGTACCCCCCTCGGCGACGCGACCGTGCTGGAACTGGGCGCCTACAGCGCCGATTGCCTGCCGCTGCAATTCCCGGATGCAGTCCACACGCCACAGCAGGTGGTCGACTTCTTCCGCCACTGGCAACCCCGCAGCAAACCCGGCACCCAGCGCTGCTACTCCAACCCCAGCCTGGGCCTGTTCGGTGACCTGGCCGCCCGCGCGCAGCACCAACCGTTTGCCACGCTGATGGCCGAGGGCCTGCTGCCACAGATGGGCCTGGAAAACACCTACCTGCAGGTTCCAGCCAGTGCCCGAGGGCTTTATGCCCAGGGCTACGACGCCGCCGACAAGCCAGTGCGCGTTGGCCCTGGCCCCTACGCCGACGAGGCCTACGGCATCAAGACCAGCGCCAGCGACCTGCTGCGCTACGTGCGCCTGCACATGCAACCGCAGGGGCTGCCACCGGCGCTGGTGAAAGCCACTGCCATTACCCAACAAGGCTACTTCCAGGTCGGCGCCATGACCCAGAGCCTGGGCTGGGAGCGCTACCCCTACCCCGTCAAACTGAGCACGCTGGTCGACGGCAACAGCCCACGGTTGATCCGTGAACCGCAGGCGACCACACGCCTGCAACCCACCCTGCCGCCGCTGCCGGCTGCCTGGTACAACAAGACCGGGTCAACCAACGGCTTTGGCGCCTACGCCGCATTTGTGCCCGCCGAACAGCTGGCAGTGGTGTTGCTGGCCAATCGAAACTACCCCAATGAAGCCCGAGTACGCGCGGCCTTCGAGATCCTTTCGGGTTTGTAGTTTGCCAGCTGATTGTCAGACAAAACGACATTTTGTAGTGAATAAAAATATTCACTACAAAATAGTTGACGCCGTTCATCGCCCTTGTGCATGATGAAGCCGTCTCCCTGATCGGGAGCGGTGGCAAGGGTGTTCCAGACGGCCTGCGCGGTAACGCGGGCCGTCCGTGGAGAGGGAAACTGTCCAAAAGGCAGCGTGAGAAAGCCCCTGTTGCGATGCTGCTGTAGCAGCCTTGGTAGTGCGCTACACCGTGGTAGCGCCAACTGTGAAAATCACCTAAGAATGGGTAATGGGGGCTTTATGATGAACTTGAACAACAATCCGACTATCGACCAATTGGCCCAGCTGTTCGCCGTACGTAAAGACAGCCTTGACGACCATTTGCTGTGGGTCAGCCAAACCGGTGAAGTGCGCCTCGACCGCCTGCCACCGAACACCGTCGAAGATGAATTTGAAGAGCACCTGCCCAGCATGCGTGCCCGCTTCAAGGTCTACCGCCGTGGCCAAGGCTACGTCGGCAAGAAAGCCGCTGCCGACACCGAGTTTGTTGGCCGCGTGCTGCAGACCCTGCAACAAGAATGGCCCGCTGCCCGTGAGCAGCAGGCAGTCAAGGTGATCGAACCGCTCAACTGAGGGTTCCCACCCTTACCAGAGCCCGGCCTGCATAGGCCGGGCTTTTTCATGCCTGGCGGCGTTGCAGGCGGGTTTCCGGCAAGGGCAAGGCCCCCGTTGCCATGGCCCGGGCACGGTCGACACCCCAGACCAAGGCACGGGTCATGGTCTCGCCTGGCCGCGCGGGATAATACTCCTCCAACAATGCCCGCCCATCCCCGGCATACAGTCCCAGGAACAACTGTGTTGCACCCAGGCGCGACAAACGCACTTGCACATCCAGTGTGGTGCCATCGCTGAGTGCTTCATCATGGCTGCGACTGTGCAGTTGGGCGTCAGCCCACTGCCAATAGGTTTCTTCCCTGACTCGCATGAGCATTCAATCCTCCGTTACTGGAATACCGCGCCAGAAAACCACAGCCGTGGCCATCCGGCGAGCGCTACCCGGCAATACCATGAGGCGGATCAACGAATGGCAATAAAAACCCCGCCATTGGGCGGGGTGCTTGTTGAGGCGGAATCACTTCTTGAGCGGTACCCGCGGCATGAAGCGGCCCTTTTTGCTGCGCTGCAGGTGTGCAGGCTGGAGCTGTTCGGAATCATCCAGAGTCATGTGGGCGAACCCCAGGCGAAAAGCCGCCTGGCCGCAACGCACCTGGCTGTTGATCGGGAACGCATCGTTCAGGTCTTCGAAAAAGGATTCGCTCATGCCCTGTCTCCCTCCAGTGGCGGCCGCGCCGGCAACCAGAAGAGTTGCCCAGAAAACGCGCCCCGTGAATTTGAGACTAGCCGGTCATTTGCGGACCACCCGGACAAGATCCAGATAGCCGACCAGTGGCAAAATGCTCTACTTCAAGCGCACCGCCGTGCCAGTGGCAAATACCACCACCATACCGCCCTGTACCGACGGCATGCTGATCTCGAAATCCACGCCCACGACTGCATCGGCTTGCAACTGGCGTGCCCGCGCCTTGAGTTCTTCAGTGGCTTGCTCGCGGGCCTCGCGCAGCGCGCTTTCCAGGGTTTGCGAACGGCCACCGAAGACATCGCGAACACGTGTGAAGAAATCGCGCACGAAGTTGATGCCCTGCACCGATTCGGAGCTGACCACGCCCAGGTATTCAGCAATCGGACGGCCTTCGAGCTGGCTGGTGGTAGAAATGATCATGAGAGTGTGCTCCGTTGGCCTGCTAACAAAAAGAGGCCGATTCTAACAGAGCGCCTGATTCCGGCGGATTTGCCTCTCCATTGCGGCAGCGAATTCACCTGCGAAGCAGGCGACGCGGTGGATGGCACCGGCTTTGCCGGTGTTCGCGGCTAAAGCTGCTCCTACGAGGGACCGCGTCAGCGGCTGGAGGCTTGTTCACTCAGGCGTTGGCTGCCCGCAAACGCTGGCCGATGCGCGCGCCGAACACGTTCACCAATAAACCGGCCATCACCAGCAAGGCCCCCCAGCCCTGGGTTGCAGTCAGGCGCTCGCCCAGCAGCAACGCCGACGAGCTCAAGCCTATGACCGGCACCAGTAACGAGAACGGTGCCACCTTGCCTGCCGGGTGGCGTGACAACAGCTTGCTCCACAGGCTGTAGCCCAGCATGGTAGCGACAAAAGCCAGGTAGGCCAGGGCCAGCACCGAGCTCCAGCTGATATTGGCCAGGGCATGGCCAATCCGTTCCGGCCCTTCCAGCCACCAGGACAACGCCAGGAACGGCAGTGGCGGGATGAGCCCGCCCCAGATCACCAGCGCCACCAGGTCAACCGAGCCAAAGCGCCGGGTAATGATGTTGCCCAACCCCCACATGGCACCGCCGCACAGGGTCAGCACCAGCGCCAGCATCGGCACATGGCCGCCGTCTTCGCTGCCGATCAGGGCCAGGCCACTGGCCGCAACCAGCAACCCAAGCACGCTGGCCAGGCGCAGCCGCTCACCCAGGAACAATGCTGCAAAACCGAGGGTGAAGAATGCCTGCGACTGCAGGATCAGCGAGGCCAGCCCGGGCGGCATGCCTCTGTACATGGCCTGGAACAGGAAGGCGAACTGGCCCAGCGAGATAGTCGCGCCGTAGGCGATCAGCCAGCGCCATGGCAATTTCGGCCGCTTGACCAGCAAGATCGCCGGGAACGCGACCAGCAAGAAGCGCAGTGCCCCCAGCAACATCGGCGGCAACCCGTCGAGGCCAACCTTGATGACCACGAAGTTGACTCCCCAGGCGACAATCACCACCAGGGCGATGAGCAGATCCTTGAGCGGCATTGCGACTTCCTTCTACAGGCTTTTCTAGACATATTTCGTTACAGCATAAGGCTATTCCTTCTGTAGGGACCAGCACAGTTGTGGCAGAGGGTTGCGCAACAGTGACTGTTCTGTGCTCCCGAACATTACCTGGCTCCAACAGGCGCCAGCTTCATTAGTCAGGCATGCCTCAATTGCGATAACCGGGCGCCACCCGCTCCAACATCCGCAACAACGCCGCCCACGCCAGCTGCAACGCATCCGGATCGGCCAACTCGCCCTGCTTCAATCCCCTCCCCGGCGCGTTGAACTGCCGCTCGGTGTGCGCGCATACCTCGCCAGCGGGGAGTATCAACTGCCCGGCACTCTGCGCCGCCAGCTGGATCTCGCACGCCTTCTCCAGGTAGAACATGCGCAGGAACGCTTCGGCAACGCTGCGCCCGGTGCTCAGCAGGCCATGGTTACGCAGGATCATCACCGGCTTGTCCCCCAGGTCGGCCACCAGTCGCTGCTGTTCATCCATGTCCAGTGCAATGCCTTCGTAGCTGTGGTAAGCCACCTTGCCGTAAAACTCCATGGACATCTGGTTGACCGGCAACAACCCACACGCCAGTGCCGCCACCGCACAGCCTGCACGGGTATGCGTGTGCAGCACACACAAGGCATCTTCACGGGCAGCATGAATGGCACTATGAATGACGAACCCGGCCGGGTTGACCGGGTGCGGCGTGGGTTCGATCGGTCGCCCCTGCAGGTCGATCTTCACCAGGCTTGATGCGGTGATCTCGTCGAACAGCAAGCCGTACGGGTTGATGAGAAAGTGATGCTCCGGCCCTGGCAGGCGCAGGGAAATATGCGTGAAGATCAGGTCACTCATGCGGAAATGGGCAATCAGCCGGTAGCAGGCCGCCAGTTCCTGGCGCAGGCGTTGTTCCGTTGCAGTCATTGTCGATGTCCCTGTGCTGAAGGCTACTTGGTGGCCCAGGCATTGAAGCGTTGCTCCAGTTCTTCGCCATGATCGACCCAGAACTCCACATTCATCGCCAATGCGCCCTGCAGGTTTTGCGGCGACGTAGGCACCCAGCTGGCCAGCGCGGGGTCAAGCTTTGCCGCTGCCTGGGTGTTGGTCGGCCCGTAGGGAATCTGCTGCACATAACGCACCTGGGTGTCGGGCTGGTTGGCATAGGCGATCAGCCGCTTGGCCTGGTCGACATGCTTCGAGCCCTTGATGATGGCCCAGTAGTCCATGCCATACAGGCTACCCGGCCAGACCACTGCCAACGGGCTGCCCTGCTGCGCAGCCACGGCGATCCGCCCGCTGTAGGTCGAAGTCATCACCACGTCGCCAGCGGTCAGCCATTGCGCGGGTTGCGCGCCGGCATCCCACCACTGGATGTAGGGTTTGAGTTCCGTGAGTTTGGCAAAGGCCCGCTCGACACCGGCCGGCGTCGATAGCACCTGATAAACATCCTCGACCTTGACCCCGTCAGCCAACAGGGCGAACTCCAGGTTGTACACCGCGCGCTTGCGCAGGCCGCGCTTGCCCGGGTACTTGTTGACGTCCCAGAAGTCGGCCCACGAGGCCGGCGCCTGGGCCAGCTTGTTACGGTCATAGGCAATGGCCACGCTCCACACCAGTGCGGCCGAACCACAATCCTGCGCGGCATCAGGCACCAGCTCGCCAGAATGGCCCAGGCGCTGCCAGTCCAGATGCTCGTAGATACCTTCGTCACAGCCACGCATCAGGTCGGGGCCTTCGATCTGCACGACGTCCCAGTCGACATTGCCGGTATCGGCCATGACCTGGATGCGCGCCATTTCACCGTTGTACTCGCTCTGGATCAGCTTGCTGCCGTCCTGGGCACTGAAGGGTTTGAAGATCGCCTCGTCCTGGGCCTTCTGGCCGGCGCCGCCGTAACCGACCACGACCATCTGCGGCGCAGCTTGCGCACTGCCCAGGCCAAGGGCCAGCAAGGCTGCAAAAAGGCCGGTCACACGTGGGAACAACTGCATGCTGGTTTCCTCCTGCCGGTGCCGCGAGGGCCCGTTTTCTTGTTGTTCTGAGGTCACGCCCTCGCTGTGAGGGTGAGGAAAACGTAGTCGCGCCAAAGTAAAAAAACAAGTTGCTTTTTTACTGTTGCTACACTTTTATAAACAAAACAAGAACAACCGTGCTCCGGAGCCGCCTGTATGCAGAACGCCTTTCCCCACCTGTTCGAAAGCTTGCAGATCCGAGGCAAGCGCTTGAAGAACCGCATCATGTCTACCGGCCACGACACCTGCCTGCCCACCGACAACCTGGTCAACGACAAGCTGATTGCCTACCAGCGCGACCGCGCTGCGGGTGGCGTCGGCCTGATCGTGCTGCAGGTTGCCGGGGTGCACGACAGTGCCCGCTACACCTCGCATGTGCTGATGGCCACGGACGATGCGTGCATTGATGGCTACCGCAAGCTTGCCGAGGCCTGCCATGAACACGGTACCGTGGTGCTGTCGCAGCTGTTTCACCCCGGGCGGGAGATCATGGAATCGGCAGACGGCCTGCTGGCAGTGGCTTACTCAGCCTCTGCAGTACCCAACGAGCGCTTCCGGGTAATGCCACGCGCGCTCGACCAGGCCATGATCGACGAGATCGTCCAGGGCTACGCCAGTGCTGCCCGCCGCCTGCACCAGGCCGGGCTGGACGGTGTCGAAGTGGTCGCCAGCCATGGCTACCTGCCCGCGCAATTCCTCAACCCACGGGTCAACCTGCGTACAGATGGCTACAACGGCGAACTTGAACAACGCCTGCGGTTCCTGAGCGAAGTGCTGGCCGCCGTGCGCGCGGCCACCGGCGAGCAGTTCATCATCGGCCTGCGCATCAGTGCCGACGAGCGCGACAGCCAAGGGCTGAGCGAGGACGAGTCGCTGGCGGCCGCCGTTGCCTTGCAAGGCCAGCTCGACTACCTGCATATCGTCGCCGGCACCTCGGCATCGCTGGGCGGCGCGGTGCATATCGTCCCGCCCATGGCCATCGAGCCGGCCTACCTGGCCCGTGAGGCAGCTACCTTCAAGCAGCAACTGGATATTCCGCTGTTCGTGACCGGACGCATCAACCAGCCCCAGGAAGCCGAACTGATCCTGGCGCGCGGACAGGCCGATGTATGCGGTATGACCCGGGCGCTGATCTGCGACCCGTTGATGCCGAACAAGACCGAGCGCGGCCAGGTCGAGGACGTACGGGCCTGCATCGCCTGCAACCAGGCGTGTATCGGTCATTTCCATCGCGGCCTGGCCATTTCCTGCATCCAGCGCCCGGAAACCGGCCGTGAGCTGCAGTACGGGCAGCTCAAGCCCACGGCTACGCCCAAACGCATCATGGTTGCCGGCGGCGGGCCGGCCGGCATGAAGGCCGCCGCCGTGGCGGCGGCTCGTGGGCATCAGGTGACGCTGTACGAGGCGGGCCCGCAGTTGGGTGGGCAGGTGTTGCTGGCGCAATTGCTGCCACGGCGCAGCGAGTTTGGCGGGGCCAGCACCAACCTGCAGCGGGAAATGGCGTTGGCCGGTGTGGAGGTAGTGCGTAACACCCGTGTCGACCGCGCCTTGGTCGAGCGCGAGCGCCCCGACCTGGTGATTGCCGCAACCGGCGCCACCCCCTACTGGCCAGCATTCGAGCGCACCGGTGAGTTGCAGGTCGTGGATGCCTGGCAGTTGCTGCGCAATGAAGTGAAGCCTGGCCGTTCAGTGCTGGTGGTCGACTGGCGCTGCGACTGGATCGGCCCAGGTATCGCCGAGCGGCTGGTACGCGACGGCCATCAGGTGCAGTTGGCAGTCAACGGTACGCACTGCGGCGAAAACCTGCCGCTGTATGTGCGCGACCAACTGGCCGGTGAGCTGCATCGCCTGGGTATCCCCATCACCCCCTATGCCCGCCTGTATGGCAGCGACGACAACACCGTGTACCTGCAGCACACCGCCAGCGGCGAACCGATGATCTTCGAAGGCATCGACACCCTGGTCCTGTGCCTGGGCCATCAGCCGGAAGACCGCCTGGCCAGCGAACTGGCAGGCCTGGTAGAGGTACGCCAGATTGGCGATTGCCTGGCACCGCGTACCGCCGAAGAAGCGATTCACGACGGCCTGACGGTTGCCTGGGCGCTTTGAGGCTGTACATACTGCGGCTTTTACGATGGACCGACGTGCATGAGCCAACTCCCCCAGCCCCCCGCCACTGAAGCCGGGGGCACCGCGCCGCAGTTTCTCGGCACCCGCATCCGCGGCCTGCGCAAGCGCCGTGGCATGACCCTGGCGGAGCTGGCCGCACACAGTGAGCTGACCGCTGGCTACATCAGCCAGCTGGAGCGCAACCTCTCCTACCCGTCGATCCCGGCACTGTTCAACATTGCCCGCAGCCTGGGCGTGACCATCCAGTGGTTCTTCGCCAGCGAAGCCACCACTGCGCCCGAAGACCAGGGCTATGTGGTGCGGCGCAACAGCCGCCTGAGCGTGCATTACGAAGACGGCATCGTCGATCAACTGCTAACCCCGCAGCCCAACCGCCAACTGGAGATGCTGCACTCACGCTTTCCACCGGGTACCTATAGCCAGCAAAGCTACAGCCATGAGGGTGAAGAGGCCGGCTACATCCTCAGCGGCGTCTTTGAACTGTGGGTGGGCGAGCGGCACTTCCAGTTGGGTGAAGGCGACAGTTTCAGCTTCTCAAGCCAGGAACCGCACCGCTATGGCAACCCCGGTGAAGTGGATGCCGTGGTGATCTGGGTGATCACCCCGCCAACATTCTAGCTGCCACAAGGTGCGCGCAAGCCTTGCAGTTTGGGTCAGGCAGCAGCAAACAGCTCGTTGGCAATCTGCGCCTGCGCAGCATCGATTGCCTGGCTGCGCTGCTCCGGGCCATAAGCCAAGCCGTGGGCGCGGACGATTTCCAGGTCAGTGACACCGATGAAGCCAAGGAACACTTTCAGGAAGTCTTCATGCCCTGCGCCAGTCGGTTGGCCAGCGTGCAGGCCGCCGGCAGTAGATACCAGTACCACCTTCTTGTTGCCGCACAGGCCTTCCGGGCCAGCTTCGGTGTAGCGGAAGGTCTTGCCGGCAACGGCGACACGGTCGATCCAGGCCTTGAGCTGAGTCGGCACGGTGAAGTTGTACATCGGTGCACCAATCACCACGGCATCGGCCGCCAGGAATTCCTCCAGGGTTTCGGCGCTCAGCTTGGCTTCGAAGGCCTGGGCGGCGTCACGCACGTCTTCCGGGGTGCCTGCAGCAACCAGGGTGGCGGCGGAGAAGTGGGCAATGGCGTCGGCAGCCAGGTCGCGATAAACCACCTCAATGCTTGGATCAGCGGCTTTCCAGGCTTCAACCACTTCGCGGCTCAGTTGGCGGGAGGCGGAATTGTCGCCCAGGATGCTCGAATCGATATGCAACAGTTTCATGGGACTCTCCTGTGATTGAAGACCGCTCCTGTGGGCGGTCACGATGGGGAGAATCCTACCGGGATGATTAATGACTGATAAGCTGGCAAAAATGCGTTAGTTTGTCCCATAGATGGAACAGTGAGACATTCCCCATGCAAGACCTCAACGTTTTCCTAGGATGACCAGTTAACCCCATCAGAATGATCAAATACCAAACCTAATAATCATAAAAATACATGGTGCTGTTTGACGGGGAGTGCTCCTGAACCGCTCCTTGGGTCAATACTTTTCAGTAGTTGCTACTCAATATCTAGCTAAATCGTGGCCCCCTCCACAGCGCCAGGCCCTCCGATCGTCGGCCTCCCTGACCTAACCACCCAATTGCAGAAACGCATGCGAACCAGCTCCAGGCGAGTCCCGGGACGTAATTGATGAGTCACACAAAGTTACCCCTATATTGCATGAAGGGTAGCGCGCCACACTGCAGCTGCTGACGCCGATACAGCTTAGGTCTCAAGGAGTCCGAATCTCTCGCCCAACATGTCCAACAGTGCCCGTACAGAGGGCAGCAACGCTTTACGGGAGGTGAAGACCGCGTGGATCAGTCCGCTTTGGGGTCGGTACTGAGGTGACAGTTCTACAAGGCGTCCGGCAGCCAGATCAGCTCGAACCATGACCTCAGGAAGCTGCACGACACCTACTCCAATGAGCGCAGCATGATGCAAAGCACTCAAATCGGAGGTAACTAGCTTCGGAATGTGCTGAACCCTGGTTGGACTCTCCAAGTCGTCAAAGAGCACCCATTCATGCAGGGGCTTAGCGGGCCACAGCGACATAGTGGGCAGCTTGGCCAGTGAGCGAACAGGATCGCAATGGTCATAGTTTTTCGCGAGATCAGGATGCGCAACTAGTCGCTGACAGCTATCCCCCAGCCGTTTCACGACTAGACCGTCGTCTGTCAACGGCGGGAAACGTACGCGCAGGGCTATGTCGACACCATCATTGAGAGGGTCAACCACGCGATTGGTGCTCTCTAGGTGAACAAGCACCTTCGGGTGCAAAGCGATAAAATCGGTGATCATCGCGTTGGCGCCAAGCGCCCCAAGCCCTGGAGGACAAGTAACCTTGATGATCCCTTGCGGCTCGATCTTGGCGGACTGAATCGTCCCCTCGGCTGCCTCAGCCTCCTCCACCATAGCCTGGCAGTGTCGATAGTAGTCCATACCGATTTCAGTGACGGCAAAACGGCGTGTCGATCGACGTATGAGTTGCACAGCCAGCCGTTGTTCCAGGGCAAGAATGCGTCGGCTTAGCTTGGATTTCGGTACGTCGATTTTTCTCGAAGCTGCAGCATAGCCACCGTGCTCCACTACCTTGACGAAAAAGAACAAATCATTGAGGTCAATCACAGGAAACCTGCGGAACAAGCGTGAAGGTCGAATTATAACCCAGCGCGCGTAGGAGCCACAGCGTCAGTTCGTGCGAACAGCTCACCTAAGAGCTGGGATGCCTTACGCTCGAAATCAGCCTCGCTAATGTGCCCCGCTGCTAAGTCGCCCTGGAGATCTTTGAAGAGTGATTTTGCAGCTTTGAATTCAGCTGTAACATTAGCCTACTCAACGACGGCAGGAATGTTTGCCAGCTCTGAGAAGGCCAAATGAATATAGCGATCCAAGCTTTCGACCAATTTGTGCCCCGTCCATTCCCTCAGTTTAGTTTTTATGAGCTCAGAGTTTGCAATGGCACTACGCGTTACATCTGTGCCCTTAAGAGCATACTCTATGATCAGCTCTTTGAACTTGTTAGTGATGAATCTATGCCTAAACATGTGCGGATGAGCACGCTTGGACAGGCCAGCCGCAATTTTCAACTCACTAACCTCATTAGTTATTGTATTTATCGCAAGTGGCTGCCCACTTCGTAGACTAGTAAATAAGCAGTCATGATCAAGATAATCATTGCAGGCACTAATGTTCCGCAGTTGCTCAAGTCGTGGATTTCTAAACTCGATTATATAGTCCACCCACGTGGACAATACTGACCTGCTGACTGGAATAAATCTAAAACCACTACGACCTTTCACCATAGGTATCCTCAAAAGCGGCGAGTCAAGGGTCGAGCGATACGCCGTCATAATATCGAAAACCTTGATACGTGCCGCCTCCGCTCTCCTACAGCCCAAGAACTCTAGGCTCTGTACGAAATCCCGAGAAACCTAATCGTCGCTCCTCCAGCGCTGAGATTTTGTAGAGTCACGCGCCATTAACGGAAAGGAATTCTGTGATGGCAAGGCGCTACGAACTCACGGACGAGGCCTGGGATGTGGTCTCCGATCTCTTCATCGAAACCCATGGCCGAGGCC